>WLWD01000348.1_pt1 | contig 302057 bp, 194 predicted proteins | sample 6712731 | NCBI WGS metagenome assembly WLWD01 (sample SAMN12718690, study PRJNA576275) | sponge metagenome | isolation source: marine sponge | host: Mycale hentscheli | place: New Zealand: South Island, Marlborough, Capsize Point | collected 2014-11-01
AAGCACAGTTTTTGAATGTGCACACATCTTGTCAGGTTTCAATAACTTCTATAGATGAAACTAAATGTGTTCCTTCCTCCATAGAAACAACAATGTTCTCTAACACCGAAGAGACAACATCTGGAGGTTTTAGCATCGTTATCATCGCCATAATAATTGCTGTAGTTTGTGTCATAGCAATAGCACTGGTGATCATTCTTTCAATATTCATATTATGTAGACTGAGAACTGCTAAAAGAGCACCAAAGAACATGTGAGTTTTCAATGAATATCGTTATTACCAGCATATTAGCATGAATGAATTACCTTAAGCAATAATTATTATACCAGTGCCTCGCCACACAGTAGCATACTAACTTGTGTGAATTTGGAGTGCAGTAGAATTAGGTAGTGTTATTCATGGTTTCCCCCTCCTGATCTCATGTTTTTCTTATTCTCTTTCAACTCTATGATTCCCTTCTCTTCCTCTGTCTACCTCTCGTGCTCCCCAGTATCTGTCCTTTTGTGTGTATTTTCTTTCACTTCTTCATTGAAGTACTTACATCAGGCAGCTTTTTCTCACCTGCTTCCATCTTGCTTTTCTGACTCTCTAATACCCATTATGGCTAGCTACTGCCTCTCTTATACCCATTACAGTTAGCTATTGTACATACACTCTTTCCCAACTCTATTCAGCAATACAAGGTTCAGTGATAGGGTACAATAGGTTAATATGACACTTCATGCTCCTCCTAGCTGTCATGTCCTGATGATTAAATGGTTTGTGTGTGTGCTCCGCAATCGCCAGCTGCAGGTTCATATCACGATAAGGTCACTTTTTTTGTCCCATTTATTAATTTCTCCTGTCAAATTTTTTTCTCATTCAGATAATGACAATGCTTTACCAATTCTGATCAGCTCATAAATTATTCATAATACACAAAGTTGTCGTCAGTGACCGTCATCGATACTGCCACATAAGCGTACTATTATATAGATATGCCTTGGACTTATGTTATAAGGATTAATAGATAAATTTTCGTACATAATTCTTACATAAATAATATTTTTTTTGGTTATAGTCATAATTCTGATATGAAATTACGTCATAATATTCTCCACCCCCCAAAACTTCCACCACCTCGAACCAAGGATGAGTCCCAGTATGAAACTATAGAGGAAGTCATGATGAACAGGAACAGTATAATTAGCAATAAAGCAGCGCTAGAGGAAGAATTCTCATTATCATCATGCGAGGCATATGAAACTCGCAAGCCAATCATCACTAAAGCTTTAGACTATGAAGTAACTATTACAACTCAAGCAGACGGAGATATGTATGTAACTATAGATGATAACACTGAACAGAAAGCCATTACAACAAAAACAGATGTCGATTATTATGTAATGGATGGCATTAAACCAAAAGCTGCAACTACGAAAGTAGATGGTGAAACCTACGAATCAATGGATGGTACAGAACAGAAAATTGTTGCTACATCTAAAACAGTCGGTAGCACTTATGAATCCCTGGATGGCACTCAACCGAAAGCCATTACAACCAAAACAACTGACGATTATTACGTCATACCCATGGATGGTAAGCAACAAAAAACGATTACCACAAAAGAAGCTGATGTTTCTAATGAAGTAATGGATGGCAGCGCACAGAAAACTAAGATTGTAGATAAGAACAAGAAACACAGTATGGTCAGAGATAGAATGGCGGCTTTTGAGGTGGCCAAGGGAGATGGACGCAGAAAAACATCGATCCAAGAGAAAGGTCAAGAAATTCTTAAGAAACAAGATGCGCACAATGTAACTTATATATAAATTTATATTCTTGTATAGTAGTACCTTTTTATATTAGTTCTATATATTTCATAAATGTTATAAAAGGAAGTCAAAATTATAGCGAAAAAAAATAATGAATTAATGATCAGGTCCCAGAGACATAATAATTAGTGACATTACTTGAGATTAGTCTTGTTATATTATTCAATTACCTACTAGCAAGTACTCCGCCATGCAGTGGTGCCAGACGTATTGCAAAGTAAGAATGCAGTAGCATAAGTTATCTTGCTCAGTTATCATTAGCTATCTACTATTGCTTAAGATTATATAAGTTTCCCTCTCTTTTTTCCGAACTATCTCAGCTTTCTTATTCCCCACCTTTCCTTTCTTCAGCTCTTTTCTACCTCTGCTGCTTCTGAATTCTCTGTCCTACTATCATGGTTGTGGACTTAAGCTTTGCGAAAATTTTGCCTTCTCTTCCGTTCTCTTTTAAACCTACGCTCCCTTACCTCGCCGATTCCAACTGCTTTTTATAATTAATCGCCTTATGCCTTCTCTTTCGCACTTTTTCCTTCTCTTCAGTACTTTCGCCTTCCTCTCTGAAACCTACGCCGCCTTATCCATCCACTATTACACTACTGAATGTGACGACGCCTTACCAATTCATGAAACAACGTTACTTTACCAAACTGTTTGAGCTTCATGAATTATTCATGAATACACACACCGTCGGTCATCGTCGCTACTGACACACAAGGTATTATTATAATATAGATAAAATCATGGCTAGAAATTGTAGGAACATTGAAGTATTTAAATTAAATATCATTACTATGTAAATCTAGCACTTTAGACAAAAAAAAATTTAATAGCTGCAGGGGATTAAAAAAAATTTTCTTGAGGTACTTTTGTACACATGCATAAACATTAAATACATCCTTGCCAGATACAGATGGTAGAAAGTGATTATGAGTGCTCTCCTACTTGAAGTACATTAAAACACATTAAAAAAATACAATGTCACTAGAAAGATGTATTTCATTGTTTTTGGTTGCGATCATCAAGAAATTAACTTCCCTTTGTCCTGATGCAGCAAATGATGCATTCTATTTACAAGCAGCACACAAGCCCATTGAAGCAAAGTGTTACACAAGTATGCCACATGGTCATAACACCTTTAAAACTATCTCTAGACTCTGCAAGACTGCTGGCATTGAAGAATTAAAAATTCAATGTGAGCTCTCCATGTAACAGAAACCAGCAACCACACTTTATGACATTGGAGTAGATGTGCAAATGGCCATCCAATATACTGGTATTAGAAGTTTTGAAGGAGTAAGAAGCTCAAAGAGAATGACAAGTCAGTGGTGACAGGTTGTATTTGAGATACTGAGTATCAATATACTGAAAACCAACCAATACCAGCACTTACAGATGCTTCCTCATCACCATCAAAATCCAAGATGCTTCATCATACTCATTGATCTAATTCCCTGGATCAATAACCTACTTGCTGCCCTGCAACTGTAAACACAAACTTTTTTTCCACCTTTCAAGAATAAAAACTATTTACCTGGTCATTCATGAGTTTCAACTAAGCCAAGAAGTTCTACAAAAATTAATGCCTTGAATGCAAGGGCATCTATTTGTAGATTCCGTGTGCCCTGAGATTGAAAGCATCTTTGATGATTGCCGTCATATTTTTTATGAGATATTATGCCTCTACCTGACCAATAAGGTTACTCAGATCCATGCTTGTATATTTTTGTACATTGTTAATAAACTAGTTTTAGAGTCTGTATGCAAGCTTGGTCTAAGGATGCTTATGAAATGGTCAGGATATTGATGCAGAAAAGCATTAGCTAGTCAACAAGCCGCCATGGTCAAGGTATTGGTGGGAATAAAGATGAAAATAATAAATAAACTGATAGACAATTTATTATATAAGCAAAGTTATTTCAACATTAGCTTTTATAACTATTGTAAAAAAAAAAAAAAAAAAGTCGGAAAAAGTTTGAAAATGAGTGAATTATGCGGTCAGAACTAGAATCATTGGTGACATCAACTTGAAAAGAGTCTATGTACTATTATATTGCATACAAAATCATTCGACTTACTAGGAACATAGCTCATGTATAACCTGCATGCAATTAAGTATCACTAGCGCGCTAACCCTGCTTACATTTTAAGGCTATGGTGCACGTGACTAATTTTGCGACTAGACTCAATCTCCTTAGCCGCGCAACGGCCGCAGTCAAGCTGCGCGAGACATTCGGGTTAGATCCTACCTACAATTCTAACCTTGAAATTAGGGGATAATGGCTACACTGAGGACTATTGTTCTTCTATGGACTCTACTTTTGACACAAAGTAAGTTTAGCTAGCTATTTCGACTCAGATTTCTGTAGCTAGTTAGGTGTTGAGGAAACCCTACATTTAAATTACCAAGGTAGCTATAGACATTAAGTAATAAGAAGTTATTAATGAAAATGCTGTGAAAAGATTTGAGACATACTACTATTGGTGCAATAGCCAGATTAGCTGAAGTGGCTTTTACTTATTAAATAATTCACATACAATTATGCTTTCATGAAAGCTACGGTATCAATGTTTAAAATTGAAGTTGCAGTAGCTATGTGGCAATTGTGTTATATATTTTTTTTTTAATTACAAGTTCATGGAATTATAGCTTTATGTAATGTGTTACTTAATTCATATTTTATCATTAAGCCAAGTAGCTAGCTACATAAGGCTTTGATTCAGTTGTGGATAATACAAGCATTTTTGTTTAATTGTTGCTACTGATTTAAACACATATTATCATATTGTAAACTATTCGTAAATTCCAGCCGCTCAATATAATTTGCTCCCCATGTAAGTTATTCATACTGTCTGAGCATGATAGGAATACAACTGAGCATAAATTATAAGTAAAGATGCCATACTCATTGTCAGGAGTGTACGAAGGACCAGATCACTAAAGTGATCATCAAAAGTAAAGTTTACCTAAGCCGACTAATCAGTTAGCTATAGTGTACGAGTGTACGAAGGACCAGATCACTAAAGTGATCATCAAAAGTAAAGTTTACCTAAGCCGACTAATCAGTTAGCTATAGGTAATTTGGATAGACACAAAGTAACTCAATAAATCTATACGATAACAGACAAAATCAACAACTGGATGTACGAGGATAAATAAACAAAATGTGTGAAAGTTCAACGAACATCGACGATGATCGACGAACATTGATGACATCAACGTGTGACAGAGAATATAATGATACTATACAAGTGGTAAAATGAAGAAAATAATAAACTATAACAGGCGAATGAATAAAGGAAATGATATACTATTTAAATAGTTATTAGGTGGCTATTTTTCACATCAGGGAAGACTTGAAGTAGGCTGCTCAGCTGAACTGAACACTCACAAACACCATTTGTAGCTAATCAATGTGCACATTATCAGACACTAAGTTATACCACCCAGACCATACCCAAAACCACATCAATTACAAGAAAGCAATCATCAATGATAACACTATGATTTAAAAGTATATAAACAACCTAGTGTTGGTAGCATCTTACAATAGTTACTGTCTAAACTGAACTTCATGACAATAATATTAGTGGGGAAAAACATGATAAGGATAGATTACAGGTAGAGATTGCCGACGACTGATTGAAGAAAGTGTGAGGTGCTTCCAATTGAATGCACATGTTTCATAAAAAAAGCTATTCTAGACAGAAATGAACATTATATTTTGAACTAAGTTTCTAGAAAAGTGAATATACCCATGAGTTATGTGCCACAAACATTGGTGGATTAGCTGAGTGACATCGATCAGATCAAGCATTGAAGTTCATCACTATACAAAGAGTACAATACCATAGCAAGACAGTGGGTGAGTGATATATCTGGGACTACCCCAGAGCTTAGGGACAGTTGGCAAGTATGTAAATAGCTGCTGTAAGGGTACATGTTATTGGCTTTGTTGATACAAATAATACACAAATACAAGCATGAGAAATCCCAGAAATAATAAAAAAAATTCTTATGTACTTACGGCTTTTTGTTATTGACTTTCGGTAAAAAAAACAAAGTAAGACAAATACCCACAATATTTTGACAGCTTTATGAGTGGATCAACTAAAAACCTGAACCATAAACATGTTTTCAGAATTTCTAGAACACTCTACGATACAAAGTCTGAGTGAAAGTAGTTGTCGAAGGACTTGGAATTCTTGAATGATGAAAGTGGGTGGAGTCTTACATTTGATAAATCCAATCTTGTTTTTATCCTGGCTTTAAGCACACTAGTCGTTATCAGAAGTAAATATTAAACTACAAATGATGTGTCATGTATAATTAGTCCTAAATTGAATGTAAGCACAAAGTATTGGTATTCACTAAGTATTGGCATTCACTAAGTATTGGTATTCACTAAGTATTCCTTTTCAATTCTTGCACTTATTCTTTTTGTTTTTATAATTTTATTTTGATTCCATAGTATTAAATATGACATTTTCACTCTTCTCTACAATTTCACTTTTTTTTAATTGCACAAAAGCTACCCTAGTCATAAATTAAAATAGTGAATTTTGCTTATCTAATTATGTATTTTATATAGATATACAAATTTCATTTCTACTATCAGTAAATTCTCTTCCAGCATTTCTGTTTAATAATTCGGCACACAGTGTAGTGGAAGGATCTGTCATGTGGCTATACTGTGATGCTAGTCAAATATCTGATCTTATAACAGTTACTTGGAATAAAGATGGAAGGCCACTTGTTCAAAATGTTCCTCATATTCGTCTGCGTACCTTGACCTCTTCCACCTCCACTACCTTACTACTAGTGATAGATAATGCAGTGTCTTCTGATGCAGGTGTTTATCAGTGTACTGCCAGGGAGGGGCAGGAATGTTAGTGGAGACAATTTCAGTATGATTGGTAAGTATATAATATACCCCGCTTGTGTGGGTAAAATCTAAGTTATGTGAAATTGCAGTGACATCTTCTGCTGTTGGATCATTGAAAATTGTGTCCCAAGATTCTCTTACAACTGGTATCAATGCAAATAGAACAGCAGCTAGTAATGGTGCTGGTATTTCACTCTCCTTCACTGCTGGTCATGTTGGAGATGATGTGAACATGTATGATCCTCCAACTGCACAATGGTTCAAAGATGGCGTTCCAGTTGCTACTGTACCTAGTAACTCACTAGTGGGTAGTAATGGTAGACTTAGTTCTACCTTATCCTTCACCTTCCAGGAGTCAGATGCTGGAGTGTATCACTGTATATTCACAGATACCAATTCACAGATACATGGAGCATTCCCACTTAGAATAGATACAGGTTAGACTTTTGGGTTCAATTTTCTGAACATGTAGCTTACAAAGGACAGCAATCATGTACATGTTTGAAGTTGCTGAGTATGTAATACCAGATATAACTTTTACAGATAACTAGTGATGTGCTTGAGCACAAGCCTACAACTACATTATTGTTAAATGATTGATTTTAACTTCCAACGCTCAAGATACTAAAAAAAGTCGAGCTTTTAAATACGTGTATACGGTAAAGAGGGGTAACCACTCACCACAACTGTTTGAATAAAAAACAAAACAAAACAAAAATCACATTATTCAAACGTTTTCTTTGTTATATTCTTTAGTGGTAGTAGCTCTTTTTTGCGCAATATTTTCACACCACAGACATACCTACACATGACTTAGCTACCTTCGTGGTTAGTCGAAGGCAAAATAATTTTCAAGCAATGCGTAGGGCTTATATCTATGACAAATAGCGCATAAACTTACTACTGCCACTAACTTGAATAGAAATGAAACTCTGGTAAGTTTTTTAAGTTTTAACTGCTCCCGCAAGAAATTCAAAATGCTAAACAATTCACTTTCTAGGGTGATACGGGTAATGATCTATAAACCAGAGGATTCCATTTAGTGAAGTTTAGGATGGGGTCGACCACCGAACAAACACAAAAACACAAGGGTCAAAGTACAAAAATGACATATGTATGTCCAAACATATATTTATATAAACAAACATCCCCGATTTTCAATTGTATTGTAAGTGTCTCGCTCGGCAAATATATAATAGATTCTTAAATGTCAATACTACAGCTATGATGTGGCCATGACTATTATTTGATCTCTTTTTTTTGTGCTTATCAAGTGAATATTGAAAGCTAAGAAAGTATGAATGTATGATAGAGGAGAGGGGCATGTGCCCATACTGCTTAAGGAGGATAAATTAGTTTTGGAATTAGAACTTAACAATAGCCATTAATGGGTATAATGTGGTGGGTTTGCTTATATACATTTGTGCAATGTAGGTAATGCTACTGTACCTGTAAGAGTATCTCCTCAAGTTGTGTTTGTCGCACTATCTGGTAAAATGGTATTGGAAGTAGCAGCAAGTGGAACATATGGATTTATTGTTTGGAATAGAAATGGAAATGCATTAGGAGGTTCTATTGCTGCTCCTGCTCTGCTCAGTGAATTTGTCAACTTTTTTTAGATATTTGTTCGTGAGCCAGCAACAGCAAGTGACTATGGTGTATATGACATTGTTTACAGTGGAGGAGGAGGAGAAGGAGTAGAAGTACAGGTGGTTCCATCAGGTACACAATAATAGTGTAATCACTATCACAATTAAGAGAGATAATGAAAGTCCTTGATCAAGTTGACTTAACTTCTTAATACTACAGAAATAAATTCTAGGACAATATTAATGATTTACTTTAACTTGATCACATAATAGTACTTTGATAGCATACTGTATTAAATGTGACCGGTTTTGGGAAAATCGGCCTAAACGCAGCATCTAAAGTTTTCTAATTTATTCTACCAGTAGGCTGCACTTGGGATGCCGTCTTCCTAATGTGGAAGCTGTAGCACAAGCCGTCTTCGCCCTACGCACTACAACACTTCAGTATTTTTGCTAAACTTATTATTGCTGATTTCAAAAAAACGCTGGGTAAAGGCGTTGCTAAGGTCAGGGGGCGTGCCTTGTGTCCGTATACTATTACTGCGTGTCTCCGGGACACTATGGAATAAACCGGTTACAGGCGGATTGAAAGAAGTCTAAAAGGCTTAATGCAGGGCTCCTTAAGAAACTATGATGGCGAGAATTGCGTGAGTACGTGAATTATGTAGAATAGTAAGTGAATTAGCTAGTTAGCTACAGTTTTTTCCCCGCTGTTAGTGAAAAGCCCGCCAATAATTTCTTAGCAACTCTCCGTACACGAGTCCAACCGGCTAGTGTTTCTAGCCTCCTAGTGTGAGTTCTAGAGCACGCCAGAGCTTACAACTGCGTCATAAGCTAGAGCTAACTAGTGTCTATCCATTTCTGCCATAAATAAATTTTCGAAAAAAATCGACCCATAAGGCTTTACCCCGGGATACTGAAAAAAATTGTTTGCCGCGTTTAGGCCGATTTTCCCAAAACCGGTCACAAATACTAGTGATGTTCATGAATAAAAATAGCGAGCGAACAAGCCTAGAACTACACTATTGTTAAATGTAACCGGCTATAAGTTAATCGACAGTTGTGACAATAAGTTAAAATAGAGTACACGCGCAGTATAATATTGTTTTAAGAATTGTATGTTCATGATAATCTGAAATGTATGTTTGTTTTATATTATGTAGATATACCAAATACTACACTTATCAGTAACTCTCAGTTATCTGTCCACGAAGGTGAAAGTGTGGTTATACTCTGCAATTCCACAGGAGGACCGATTCCCTCCATTACATGGACTCTCAATGGCCACAAGACCAGCTTTCATCAAAGTGATACATTCACTTCTGGTAGATATTCTAATTCGCTATCAACAGCCTCTCCTGGCTATGTAGTGTCCACATTGCACTTAGTGAATGTCCAATACCCTGTACATGAAGGAGTGTATGGATGTCATGGGACCAGTATTGTGGCTAATTCCATAGTAACCAGTAGTGTTAACATTACTGTTAAAATAGGTAAATTACAATGAAGAAATAAATAAAAATAATTATATAGCTATAATAGCTAATATCTATTGCATGAGTCAGAATTATGATAAGAAGATATATTTCATGACCAATCGAGTATTTTAACGAGCTGAAACTGAATCAAAATACAAGTGTCTGTCTGTCTGTCTGTCTGTCTGTCTGTTTGTCTGAATGTCTGTCCATCCGTCCACATCTGTTTGTCTGTCTGTCCGTCTGTCCATCCATCTGTTCATCTGTCTATCCATCCGTCTGTCTGTCCATCTGTCCAACCGTCCGTCCGTCCATCTGTCATCTCATATACCCAACACTCTCCTGTCAGAGGGTATGGGAAGTGTACAGAATAAAATTTGCATGATAGAGAAGAATTTTGTTACTCAGTTAAGAACTATTCATGCACTCTAGTGGCACAATAATTCTGACCAGTCGTGGGAAGATCCAACAAATCAACTCAATTGTACATAAAAATTCTACTGGTGCACATGTTAAATGAAAAGCTGTAACCTGTGCTATTCTATAGGAGGTCACACAAATTGCTCCATGTGTGTACACAGACCCTCTACAACAAGAGGGTGTGGTCACACAAGACATCCACAAGTTTTTAGTTGCCAGTTTTAAGTTAAATGTCCATCAATGTGAAAGCCCAAGGATTTTAAGTTTGAATGGGCTTACAATAATTATTCAGTATTTTAAAAATAAACCTTATTATAAATGTGTTAGAAAATGCCCTTTTAATCAATGAGTAACCTATAACAATCTTAAGTATAAAATACTCTTCATAATATTGTATTTAGAGGTAAGGTTTTATCATTAGTTAAAATATGGGCAAGTGGATCGTTGAAGTTTGGGTCATTCTTTTCATAATTGTATTTCCATTGTTGAAATTGTATACATTATTTTAATATTAATCACAGCTTTATTAATTGTGGAATTTTTTTCAACCTTATTTAGTAACAACACCAATGATATGGGTTCACTTAGATAGCTACATTTTATCCATAATACATTTGTATTGACCAAATTCTATCCTTTGTTTTTAGTAATATATACATGTATATTGCTGTAATCGTATTAGTTATTTAGTATAAGTAGCTAACTAGTCAAAGCATGATAGACATTTTTCATTCTTACAAACATAGACATGATATCTTATAAAGGTGATGAGGTGTAATGTGATACCTTGTATGTTTATTTTAGAGAGTACAAAAAAGTACGCATTCAAGTCCTTCAACAATTGTCCCACCACATCTACCTTAGAACAAATGATGATGGAAGTGCTTCAATTTTTGAACAGGAATTATAGTTAATAAAATGCAATAGATTACATAAGCAGTGACTGCAAACAAATAAGTTAATGAATTCACTAACTGTAGAAATAGCTCCTTTGAGACAATTTTAAGTGTCTTGTATAAGTGCTTAATTTCTATTGACTACATACAGCCAGTGTGGTACAAACACACTTTTTTTAAGTCAACAATATTTTAAAATTAGTGATCATTCAAAATTTGTGGTTATTTTAAATTATGTATTATGATATAGCAAGTTTACAAGAGATTTGAAGAATTTTCAAGTTCTTACTACATACTAGTCAATACCACATCCCACATGTGGTTTGTTTGACACCCACTGGCCATGTGCCATCTATATTATGGTTCAGATGTTATGTACTGAAATAAATTTCCAATACAAGCAAACAATAATTCCAGCTTTATTCATCCATCCGAATTTAGCTGTTCTGCAAACTTACAGACTCTATGAGAACTTTGATTTGGTTAAAACAGTGCCTGGGCAGTAATTGTTATTTCTTTTTCAGTTTATGTCATAAATTGAATTGAAAGAAAACTTGAACGGTTAATAATATTAATATGGACTTTATTTTGTAGCACATATTTCCTAAAACCAATTCTTAACTATGACAGCTGGTAACTAGTGTGTAGAGTGGTATTTCCTGTCTATATTGTAAATCTTTTGATAGTTATAGTTGGCTAGCTGGAGTTTAGAACTTCAAGATCTTTGTGTATATGTTTCAATAGTGTCTATACTACAATGAAAACATTGTAATGCCTACAATAATATGTTTTGGTATCTTCACTGCCTGAAAAAAGTCTATTGACAAGCGTAACAAAATATGCAAGCAGTGGTGGTAGTTAGAGTTGACAAAAAGTATAAAGACTGTAGAGGTCACACTAATTTACAATTGTTAAGTGAGAAAGTTTCAATCTAATTGTGTAAGTGTATTAGTACATGGACACTTTTCAGGCAGTAAATGTAATTTAGAGTTATTAACAAGCTAGGGACTAACAGAGTGTGATTGAAAGTGGAGTGCATTCATATAATATGTGTAAACTGTGTTGTTTGTTACTTCAGCCACCACCAGGATGCTAGTTAAGTCTGAGAACTATAAGGTTAAGCTGTGTGCCACTCTGTCTTGTTGGTTATTGTGCCATCATGTCCTTCACTAAGTAATTCATGCCATATAGGTATTTTGAAGCATTAAGTGTAACCATAGGGATATATGGCTAGCCTACTAAATGTGGGGGAGCTTATGCAAAATAACAATTACTCTACTATTTGAGTTAATATGACTTTATTACAAGGGTTTATCAATTGAGTATTTTTTCTGTAATTATGTATAGAAATGAAGTTCAATATTGTTCTGAAAGTTCTCCGTGCACACTTAAGATAAAGCAGTTATATCTTAATGTTTTGCACTCATACTTGATTTTAGATAAATATTATTTGTCTTTGAGTATAAACAAAGTCGTTTCAGCAGTGGGAGATGTAACAAAATGTCAAAGTTAAAAAGGAGCAACTTATGGACTGAAGCTAGCAGTTGTGTGAATACAATGTGTCTGGCTATAATATGATTCCAACCACTTTGATTAAAAAAGTGCTGTAATGATTATTTAAGGATACATGCTAATAATCAACTAGTTTGATGAAACTACTAGACCAGCAAAGTCAGTTGTTTTGTTCGATTGTGGGGAATGACCGACAGTTATCCTTGTACCTTTCTTCTCAACTAACCCTCAGTAGACTCACTGCCACCAGGGAAGAGGGTAATGGGTGGTGTTGTCACCTGTGCAGTCAAATTCTCTCTACCAACAGCAAGACTCACACAACACCTATTGCATAACCATATCCAAATCCACAGAAAAGATTGACAAACAAATTTAAATACATTAGAAACAGGAAATGATGCACATGATACAAGTAAGTTTAGAAGAGTCTACACCCTTTTGTCTATTCAGCACAAATCATCATCAAAATCAAGATGCTTCATCATACTCATTGGTCTAATTCCATGGATCAATAACCGACTTGCTGCCCTGCAACTGCAAACACAAACTTTTTTTCCACCTTTCAAGAATAAAAACTATTTACCTGGACATTCATGTGTTTCAACTAAGCCAAGAAGTTCTACAAAAATTAATGCCTTGAATGCGTAGATTCTGTGTGCCCTGAGATTGAAAGCATCTTTGATGATTGCCGTCATATTTTTTATGCCTCTACCTGACCAATAAGGTTACTCAGATCCATGCTTGTATATCTTTGTACATTGTTAATAAACTAGTTTTAGAGTCTGTATGCAAGCTTGGTCTAAGGATGCTTATGAAATGGTCAGGATATTGATGCAAAAAAGCATTAGCTGTCAACAAGCCATGTCAAGGTATTGGTGGGAATAAAGATGAAATTAATAAATAAACTGACAGACTATATATTATAAGCAAAGTTATTTCGACATTAGCTTTTATAACTATTGTAAGAAGAAAGGGATTTTTCCAGGGCCGCCAAACTTTTTCTTATCCATGCAATATATGCATGATCCACAATCAGCTGCCAAACATCCCTCACATTTCATGCAACCTCTTTCTGTGTCACCACAATAGATCACGAGTATAAATACAAAATATTACACCATTTCTATAGTAAAATTTACTTGGATAGTCCAGACTTTTCGACTCTTGGCTAACAGTCATGGTGGATATTTCATTCTAGAAAACATAATAAATCATTGTAACATACAATACAATAAAACCATTTCTTTTGTAAAGAAATGACCTTTTGTAAGCTACATTAGCTATCATAGAGAGCAACAAAATATGCTTATATAATTTCTAACCTTATCAGATGATTGGGAATGGCAAAAGTAATCAGGTGTAGGACTGGTATCACAGTCACCTATTTAAAATACGGGTAATCACGATTAATGGCCTTAATTTTTATACCAACTACCTGGTCTTGATCCTTCATGATCTGATATACAGTTGTGCAATGATTGACTTTTGCAATCCTGTGTGGCATCTTAAGAGGAGAAAATTAGATGTAAAATATATTTAACAACGTATTTTCCAACTGTCTTACTGGGAAGGTCTAGCTTAATCCCATCACTGTCAATTTCAGGGTCACTTTCACGTTTGTTGCCTTGAAACCCCAGTTCAGCATCTGCTGTTATGACAAATTAAGTTCAAACTGTAGTTTAGTAAAATTTACTGTTTGTATAGTGTGTGGTCTTACATGCCTTTTGAAACTTTTTTTTGTCATTAATAATGAATACCAAGAAAAAAATTAATATATAAACAATGTTATTGTTAATCATACTTGTTATGTCCACCATCTTCTCTGTAGTTATTTCAACATTATCGGCCAGAGATGCATGATTCCCATTAGTGACTACAATACAGAGAAAGAGACTTTGTGATTAATAATGCAAAGATTCCACAGGCTCTACCTAAATATAACTTTATTAACACTTTTTTCGTAAATCATGTTGTACTTTAAATTGCATGGCTTTGTAATTGTATTAGTATAATTGTGCACCTGATCAGCACAATTGCGCATTGAAACTCAAAATGTAGTTCATTTTATACATGGTGTGTCCAATTAACCTAGCTGGACCCAACATTAAACAAAACACCAACACTAAGTACCTTCAATATCATTTGATTTGGACGTGGACGCTTTCTCCCACTCTTTTTGTCTCTCCTACATCTAGTGTTTCTCCTTAATTGCGACAGATTTCTTCCACTGGCTTTGCGAAGTTAAACAATAGCTACCAATAAATACTGGGGATATTTACTTGTTGTATCCCCAGTATTTATTGGTAGCTATTGTTTAACTTCGCAATAATAGAATACTCTTAGAACACTTCTACAATCCAGCAATTACACTCAAGTCGCTGTACAAAAGGTAAGTTGATGTACGTTTTTATAACCATTACTGTGATGAGTATTCATGCAGAAACTTGACGATTTAATTAAATATTAGTAGTTTTTTTTTTCACAGAAGAATACTAAAGCCGTTTCTTGCATTAATCATTGTCAAGTGTTTCCTCAAGATTTGAAAACACTTGAAGGTGACAATTGGCTCAATGATAAGGTAACTTAGTATATTTACTGCTGGTAAGAATGAAATGTTGACATTTGCTTATCTTAGATTATAGATGCATATGTTTTTCTGGTAAGGAAGAAGTTAACAGAAAGGTCATAAACAGTGTTTACTGTACATCCTGCTTCTTTTACACCAAGCTGCATACATCGGGTAGAAAGGAAGTGGCCTCTTGGATCAAAGTAATATATTAATTATGTTCAGTGATTCCATGTGAACAAATGACAATTAAAATTTAAATTTCAACATTCTCATTCAAGTGGGTCTGAGGAAGAGCAAATTTAAAATGTGTGATAAAACTCTGTCGTCATCATCCAAGCCTCACACATTTTATTATTATGCTTCCACATGACGCAGTCCGTACTCAACAAACCACCAATTATGTGCCATCAGAACACCTTTTGGTGTCGATCGTAAACACTTCCCCCACAGACCCGTTTGAATCAATATTCGTTTTATGAAGTATGAAATATTGATAATTTAGACTTTAAAATTGTGTAGATTACCCTCACTGACTTCAAGAAACTGATAGTTCCGGTACATAGAGGCAATCACTGGTGTCTGGCTGTGGTTGACTTTGTTAAGCAGGAATTGAGGTATTATGATTCCCTTCAAGGAGATGGAACTACATGTTTAAGGCATATCAAGTAAGTTACATCAAGAGATCAACCATCACTTACTTATTATTATTATTGGTTGATTAGGGGCTACTTCAGTCACGTTTTGCCGACCATCGATTTATCAAGTTGGAAATTCTTGCATCCCAAAGTAAATAAATTTTTCTACCGTTTATACCGCAATTGTTTAATACAATTTTTGTACTTTCCTAAATTAGGATATCCCTTTACAGTCAAATGGCTATGATTGTGGAGTTTTCATGTGCATGGTAAGTGAATTTGAAGTTGTAACACTATTGTTGAATAATTCCTTTTATTCTTCTATAGTATGCACAATACCAAGCATTTGGTTTGGATTTCATTTTCTCACAGGTACTTTAAATGCACATTATATGATGATAAATTTATGTTTGACAAACTATTGCAGAAAGACATTTTTCAAGTCAGGAAGAAAATGTTCAAAGAAATTTCAGAAAAGAAACTGTTGTAGCTAATCACACCATTTTTGTCTATAATATTCATTTATTCTTTATTTGACCTCAAATACTCTTTTGCTTCTGTCTACAACTCACATTGAATGTTATTAACTGCACAGTTTGCATACCTGCTGTATTTTTTCTGTAAAGGTATTAATTAGTCTTCATTGTTGATATATATATGTGTGTATATATATAATACTTATAGCACGAGTCAGAGTACAATATTGGAAACTGTTTTACGAGTACGCAAAATATTATCCATGGACTAGCCAAATAAAATGAGAAGGGATAGCTTGTGAGGTTTTACATTCACAAATATTGCAATGGTTACATTCTGGTTATGATATTTATCTAGTTATGAAGTATTTGAATGGTTTAGTACAAATTTGGAAGTGAATGGACATTGTCAAACATTGCAAATTTTTATCCTTAATGGACTAGTCAAATAAAATGAGAAGTGATAGCTTGTGAGGTTTTACATTCACAAATATTGTAATGGTTACATTTTGGTTATAATATCTATCTAGTTATGAAGTATTTGAATGGTTTAGTACAAATTTGGAAGTAGCTATATGGATATTGTAAGCTCTGCTAGCTTGGCAAACTAATATGAAAAGTGGTTTATGAAGTTTTACATTCAAAACACTGTAATGGAATCTGGTTAAAAAATATTTGAATGGGTTAGTATAAATTTGGAAGTGAATGAATATTGTTAAACTATGCTGCTGTTATATATTTTATTTTAGGGATGGCTAACTACATCACTATTATTAAATAATATTTTCAATAGGTGATGCACTTACTGACTAGCTACATAAATATAATGTTGGGTTGCAGACATCTAGTACCATTCTATATTAAATGTACTTAATAGCTAACTATAGTAATAACTTGCTTTAAATTTATTCTTTGATAAGGTGGGTATTCTATGGCTGGATGAAAGTTTCGCATTGGTAGACATAGAAAGAATGTGGAAAGGAATCGATCCAACATGAAAAGGAAGATGTTAGGAAGGCCTACAAAGAAACATATTTTCAACAAGCAAGCAATGGTACATAGTTAACATCTTGCTGCTCAAGATAGTGCTCCCTAATAGCTTAATTTTATTTCACTTCCAAATGTATTTGTAGGTACTTAGCAACTCTGTATGCAAAGCATTGGAATTGGATGGTGATCCTTTCACAGAAGAAACGCGACATTTTGTTTCAATGTTTAACAAGTTCTTTGATTTGTTTAACGTCCGCCTTTATTTGCAAGAAATAAGTTATATAATGCACATACAAGAAGTAAGTTAGATTTTGACAAATTTGGAGGTGGCTTTTTTACATTCTGTTAGCAATTACTTAGTAAAAGTAGCTTCATAGCAGCACTGTAAAGGAATTGAACTTTATTGCCATCAGAGCAATCAAAGTTTCTTGGCTTAAGCTTGGTCTCTTGTGGTATGAATTAATTAAGTCAGCAACTAGCTAACTCTTTGGGGACAAATCAGTACCCTTTGGGGATCTGGGGACAGTGCTACCAGTTTGGGGACTGTCCCCGAAGATTGGGGACAGTTGGCACCTATGTGTTATGATAGACAATTATAAAGAATAAACCTCATCTTTAACCAAAAATAAGCCTCCTCTATCAACAGATCTAATCCACTATTTAGTGAATTCTTGAAATGAGGGTTCATCAGAATGATCATCTTTTGCTCCCATATCTGCGAGACAGATCAAAAATTCCTTCTTGTGAGGCCTATACTAGACTTATTAATCGTTTTATTAAACACTGAAGGAATATAACCCGCTATGTAGCTATCTTAGAGCATTATGTTATTCAAGGCTGAGTTCATCAATTGCTACACTTATTTCCATTTTCTTAAATATTTAATGTCAATGACACTCTTAAACCCTTCTTCAAAAATATATTGACTTAATATTTCTTCCTTCCCATTTAATTCCTGACTATTACAAAACTCCAATCCACAGATCCTTTAGCTCCCTGCATCGAATTTGGTGAAAGTGACTAAACATTCTTTCTTTCCTTGTGCTAAATTTGAAAGAGTGTTCATTTTATCTATAATATTTAACAGTTGTAAGTATAAATCTCTAGAATAATTGCTCAGTGCTTCATCATATTCTCCTCTTGCTGCAAGAAGCTTATGTAGCCTTACTGGTTCTTTTTGATATGGGAAATTCAGAGCTTTTAAACTGCTCCATGATAAAGTAAAGCTAGCTACCACACTTGTGCTTTGAGCCATAATACTCTACAGTCAGAGCCAAAAAAAAAGCAAGCTGTGAAATGCTTCCGGAGCTGAGTGAAAACCACTAAGAAATCCAGGCAAACGGGGAAGTAAGATTACGGAAAAATACGGAGACGCGCAACGCGGTTGGATTTTGTAATTTACCGCGTTTCCAATCCCTTACGTATTAAATCTATGGTCAAACAATCCCATAATAACTAACAACTGAATATAGTCTTCAAACGATGATTCTAGCGGTATAACTGCTTGCTATGTAAAAGATAATCTTTAATGGCATGGGCAATAGGTCAATTTTGCGCTGTCTAGGGGTAATTTAAGTCAGCATATCCTGCAGTAACACCCAACTAAAGAGGAGGAGGAAGGGAGAGCTTTATGTTTTTATCAGGAAAATATCAGCTGGCTTGGTACATTTTGACTACAACAACAAAATGGACTATGTGGAGAGCTTTGCCACCCTCAGAACCACTACAAAATACCCTACTGGAAAACAAACTTTTAGGCCAGTAGAATTCAAAGCATTAGCTGCAGCTAAATACATTCACCAGTAATAAATCTTTGTGACTATGCAGCCTAAGATGCTCGGAATTGGGGCAGTGTGATGTGGTTGCTTGCCACACTGTGCTATAGGAGCATATTCTAATATTCTAAAAATTATTGAAAAATTTATCAAGGCCTAAACATGTCCAAAAACAATTCCTTCAACCTTTGGAAAGCATAATCACACACACACACACAACCCACACACACATCTTAAACACAAGGTGTCTATGCTAGCAACAGAGAGCGAAACTGTTGTGCTTATGATTATTTAGAATTCAGTAATAAATTTGTCCACTGCTACCAGATAATGATGATGATAAATAATAACAATATATAAATCTTTTGTATATCCAGTGGTCATACTCTAGCTAACTTTCTAGTATTTCCATAATCACTACAAACTACACTCACCAATGATTACTGGTGCTTCCAGGCACAGTCTTTCTCTCTTTGGACTGGTCTGTGTTTTATACGGACCCTCCATATAGCCGTCCCGTCCCGTCCCGCGTTTTAGTAGCCGTCCCGTCCCGTCCCGTCCCGTCCCGTCCCGGGTTTTAGTAAGGACCACAATTGTAACCTTGAAATTAGGGGATAATGGCTACACTGAGGACTATTGTTCTTCTATGGACTCTACTTTTGACACAAAGTAAGTTTAGCTAGCTATTTCGACTCAGATTTCTGTAGCTAGTTAGGTGTTGAGGAAACCCTACATTTAAATTACCAAGGTAGCTATAGACATTAAGTAATAAGAAGTTATTAATGAAAATGCTGTGAAAAGATTTGAGACATACTACTATTGGTGCAATAGCCAGATTAGCTGAAGTGGCTTTTACTTATTAAATAATTCACATACAATTATGCTTTCATGAAAGCTACGGTATCAATGTTTAAAATTGAAGTTGCAGTAGCTATGTGGCAATTGTATTATATATTTTAAAAAAGAATTACAGGTTCATGGAATTATAGCTTTATGTAATGTGTTACTTTTCATATTTTATCATTAAGCCAAGTAGCTAGCTACATAAGGCTTTGATTCAGTTATGGATAATACAAGCATTTTTGTTTAATTGTTGCTACTGATTTAAACACATATTATCGTATTGTAAACTATTCGTAAATTCCAGCCGCTCAATATTTTTGCTCCCCATGTAAGTTATTCATACTGTCTGAGCATGATAGGAATACAACTGAGCATAATAATTATAAGTAAAGATGCCATACTCATTGTCAGGAGTGTACGAAGGACCAGATCACTAAAGTGATCATCAAAAGTAAAGTTTACCTAAGCCGACTAATCAGATAGCTATAGTGTACAAGTGTACGAAGGACCAAATCACTAAAGTGATCATCAAAAGTAAAGTTTACCTAAGCCGACTAATCAGTTAGCTATAGTGTACGAGTGTACGAAGGACCAAATCACTAAAGTGATCATCAAAGGTAAAGTTTACCTAAGCCGACTAATCAGTTAGCTATAGGTAATTTGGATAGACACAAAGTAACTCAATAAATCTATATGATAACAGACAAAATCAACAACTGGATGTACGAGGATAAATAAACAAAATGTGTGAAAGTTCAACGAACATCGACGATGATCGACGAACATTGGTGACATCAACGTGTGACAGAGAATATAATGATACTATACAAGTGGTAAAATGAAGAAAATAATAAACTATAACAGGCGAATGAATAAAGGAAATGATATACTATTTAAATAGTTATTAGGTGGCTATTTTTCACATCAGGGAAGACTTGAAGTAGGCTGCTCAGCTGAACTGAACACTCACAAACACCATTTGTAGCTAATCAATGTGCACATTATCAGTAAAATTCTACATGAGAGTTGCTTGCTGCTTGACACTTTCACTGTCTTGATGTCATCAGTAAGTTTCGAACATTATTCCGCCAGATGTGTAATTGAGTAATATAACTACTTAACAGGTAATAAATCCAGAGTAGCCAAGCTTTGAAATTATAGTTCAAGACACTAAGTTATACCCAAACCATACCCAAAACCACATCAATTACAAGGAAGCAATCAGCAATGATAACACTATGATTTAAAAGTATATAATTAACCTAGTGTTGGTAGCATCTTACAATAGTTACTGTCTAAACTGAACTTCATGACAATAATATTAGTGGGGAAAAACATGATAAGGATAGATTATAGGTAGAGATTGCCGACGACTGATTGAAGAAAGTGTGAGGTGCTTCCAATTGAATGCACATGTTTCATAAAAAAGCTATTCTAGACAGAAATGAACATTATAATATTTTGAACTAAGTTTCTAGAAAAGTGAATATACCCATGAGTTATGTGACACAAACATTGGTGGATTAGCTGAGTGACATCGATCAGATCAAGCATTGAAGTTCATCACTATACAAAGAGTACAATACCATAGCAAGACAGTGGGTGAGTGATATATCCGGGACTACCCCAGAGCTTAGGGACAGTTGGCAAGTATGTAAATGGCTGCTGTAAGGGTTCATGTTATTGGCTTTGTTGATACAAAGAGTACACAAATACAAGCATGAGAAATCCCAGAAATAATTTAAAAAAATTATTATGTACTTAAGGCTTTTTGTTATTGATTTTCGGTAAAAAACACAAAGTAAGACAAATACCCACAATATTTTGACAGATGTTTTTTTATGAGTGGATCAACTAAAAACCTGAAACATAAACATGTTTTCAGAATTTCTAGAACACTCTACGATACAAAGTCTGAGTGAAAGTAGTTGTCGAAGGACTTGGAGTTCTTGAATGATGAAAGTGGGTGGAGTCTTACATTTGATAAATCCAATCTTGTTTTTATCCTGGCTTTAAGCACACTAGTCGTTATCAGAAGTAAATATTAAACTACAAATGATGTTTCCATGTATATTAGTCCTAAATTGAATGTAAGCACAAAGTATTGGTATTCACTAAGTATTGGCATTCACTAAGTATTGGTATTCACTAAATATTGGTATTCACTAAGTATTGGTATTCACTAAGTATGGTATTCACTAATTATTGGTATTCACTAAGTATTGGTATTCCTTTTCAATTCTTGCACTTATTCATTTTGTTTTTATAATTTTATTTCGATTCCATAGTATTAAATATGACTTTTTCACTCTTCTCTACAATTTCAGTTTTTTTTAATTGCACAAAAGCTACCCTAGTCATAAATTAAAATAGTGAATTTTGCTTATCTAATTATGTATTTTATATAGATATACAAATTTCATTTCTACTATCAGTAAATTCTCTTCCAGCATTTCTGTTTAATAATTCGGCACACAGTGTAGTGGAAGGATCTGTCATGTGGCTATACTGTGATGCTAGTCAAATATCTGATCTTATAACAGTTACTTGGAATAAAGATGGAAGGCCACTTGTTCAAAATGTTCCTCACATTCGTCTGCGAACCTTGACCTCTTCCACCTCCACTACCTTACTACTAGTGATAGATAATGCAGTGTCTTCTGATGCTGGTGTCTATCAGTGTACTGCCAGGGAGGGGCAGGAATATGTTAGTGGAGACAATTTCAGTATGATTGGTAAGTATATAATATACCCCGCTTGTGTGGGTAAAATCTAAGTTATGTGAAATTGCAGTGACATCTTCTGCTGTTGGATCATTGAAAATTGTGTCCCAAGATTCTCTTACAACTGGTATCAATGCAAATAGAACAGCAGCTAGTAATGGTGCTGGTATTTCACTCTCCTTCACTGCTGGTCATGTTGGAGATGATGTGAACAGGTATGATCCTCCAACTGCACAGTGGTTCAAAGATGGCGTTCCAGTTGCTACTGTACCTACTAACTCACTAGTGGGTAGTAATGGTAGACTTAGTTCTACCTTATCCTTCACCTTCCAGGAGTCAGATGCTGGAGTGTATCACTGTATATTTACAGATAGCAATTCACAGATATTTGGAGCATTCCCACTTAGAATAGATACAGGTTAGTAATTCGCAAATAATTGGAATGGATCCATACATAATACGAAATAGAACAATTTTATTTAAATACAAGCTAGAAATAAGTGACATGAAATTATGCCAGTAATTCTTGACAATAAAAACTTTGACTCAGCTTAAAAAAAGCCAGATTTTATTTGTAATTTTAGCTAACAATACAGAAAGGCATACTTACCTCAGTTTTCCTGAGAAGTAGCTTATGCAGTTCAATTTTAGCTGTTTTTGCTAAGTTAAGTCCCAGTACCTCTTCAAAACAAGCTCTCTTTTATGATGTACAAAAATATACAGCCATTAACTATTGTTTTTATCTAACTAATGGAAATTACTTGTTTATCTCTATAAATAGTAGCTTCTGTAGGATTTTAAGCAATCTGGTAGACTAAATGACAAACAGCTCCTGACTACAAGGACTCTACTGCTAAGGAAAAGCTGAGTTTAAAAAGTTAAGTCTGGTACAAAGTTTTCAATACCTTAGTTACCATTAGCTGCAGGGTTTTTTTTTTTTTACTTTTAAAGAATTATCGCACAGTTTTAAGTCTAACTAAAAAATAAAACTTGCTTACTGCTTTAGTGTCATGAGAAACTGGGGACAAACTAAAAAAGATTTTTTTTAGAGAAAAACAGAACCACACGTGCATTTAAGGGGCATCGTACCATCCATCCATAAATATGAATAATTTTTTTCAAACATACCCTATTTTCAATTGTTGACTCCTAATACTGGTATAAATGGACAATGGGTGTTAGAGAAGTAATAGCGAATGAACAGGGATGTATGTGAAAATGTGCTCAGTTCATGAAAAAAAATTATGGCTTATGTTAATTAAACTTTTAACTAATGAATACTAATCAACACCGAGCATTGAACAGGCTAAATAAACTAGCTATCTAAGAAATTTGCTTGTCTCAATGATGGGGTGTTTCACAACAATAATTATAAAAATCGAAGCAGCTCTGTTACATACAAATAAAAATAACTAGTGATGCGCTCTAATAGCACAAAATAGCGAAGCGAGCGATGCATGTTCCCTGTAATTGCAGCTATTCCATGCATGCTTGGTGTGGCTAGGAACATTTAATGACTTTCTAAAAGAAAGATTCTTTACTTTGCTACCTGTTTCTGTTTCGTTTTAGCTCTCCTCCTCCTTGCCCTGTCTTTTTCATTTCTTATCTCTCTCCTTACTAATTTTTCTTCTGGAGTTTCTAGCGCCCTCAAAGCTCTTGACCGAGCGTTTCTAACGTTTTGTCTCTCTTTCGCAGAATTTGTTTCACTGGGCATCGCTACTTTGTACGGCAGGTAAACAAAACAAAATGTTGCTAAGAAGGTTACCCGGCCCGCGCAAGCGCGTAGGAGAAAATGTGCACACGTACGCCCACGCATGAACAAAAATAATTCCTAGACCTAACAAAAAAAAACAAAAAAATAGATATATATATCACGGACTCATTAATAAGTCAGCTCCGCTCGCTTCGTTCGCTTCGCTGAATTAATACTGTTAAGTAAATCAGCATGATTATATAGTTATGTAAGGAAGATAAGCTTTGATAAAATTTAGTTATTGTTTCCTCATATAATCTATTGTTACTGTTTTAAAAGTTTAAAATGATTTCTCATGTACATAGAATTGATCTGATTGGTTTTTGCAGTATTTTTTCAAAATTCTACTTGTAGTTGGCGAGCGAGCGTAGCGAGCGAGACACTTACAGGGGTAAAAATGAAAAAATCGGGATGTTTATTTGTATATATGTATGGACGTATGTAAGGCATTTTTGTACTTTGACCCTCGCGTTTTTTTGTTAGTTCGGTTGTCGACCCCGTCCCAAATTGCACTAAACAGAATCCTCTGGTTTATCGATCAGTACCCGTATCAGCCTAGAAATTGAATTGTTTACCGTTTTGAATTCTTTTGCGGGTGCAGTTCAAACTTGACAACTTAAGGGACTTCCATTTCTGTTCGAGTTAGTGGCGGTGGTAAGTCAATGCGCTTTTTGTCATGGTTATAAGCCGTGCGCAACAGTATTTACCTGAAAATACATTGTCCACTAGACTACTGCGAAGATAAGTCTGTGTAGGTGCATGTCCAGTTGTGTCAAAGCATTGTGTGGTTACAACCACTACTTAGCTAAAGAATATCACAAAGAAAACTTTTAAATAACGTGTATTGTTTTGTTGTTGTTTTTTTCCTTCCAAGCAGTTGAGAGAGTTGTTACTATGGCACTGAAATCCCTTTACCCTGTATGCTAAATTTAAAAACTGGACCTTATTTTCAGTAGCTTCAGTGTTAGAAGTCAAAATCATTCATATAAAAATAGTATAGTCTTTAGGCTCGCTCGCCATTTGTGCTAAAGCACATCACTAGTTATTAATCTTTACTAAATTGAATGAAATACTGACATTTTTGGTACTTTTATAATGAAGCACCAAAGGTGCGACCACTCAGCATACTATAAGTGGCTAGCTAGCTATTACAAATATATATACTGATATGTAGCTCAAGCAAGTCGATATGTGGCTCTGAAAGTTGATATGTAGCTCTAGCAATGAAACAATAGACGTATATGCTTGTCTTCATAAGAAAAAATGCAAGATACACTCACCTACCACATAGTAAATGGGAAACTCCAACCTATAAACCACCAAGACTATGAAGCAAAACTACTCGCGGGCAGGCAAGAAATTACTTGCTCACGTGAGTATCAACAATTGCTTACGATCAGACAGCCTAAAAATAACTAGCTTTTCTGAAATAATAAGTTGAAACAAAAATGTCTGGCACATTATAGGGAGTGTCCAATGCAACATATTGATGCTTGTTTCAATCTTCGAGAGGCTGCCATCTTTGATGTCCACTTTTTGTCAGAATCACTGACTGACTGACAGGCAGATAAACTGAGTATTGTAAGCATGCACACTGAGGGTTAATCATTATAGACATATTCATTAAATTATTATTACTGAGTAAGTCATAATATTTCTAAATTATTTACTGTTTCAAAGAGTAAAATTCTAATTCTCATTTTTTTTGCATTTTTGTTTGTATACATGATAATTTTAAATACACATAGCAAATATCTAGAACTAATACCACTACAACAATGCAATATAACAAGATAAATTATAAGATAAAAATGGATATATGTTATTCTACTTGTATCCAGGCTCTGCTAGACTCAAAAGAATATCTGACTCCTTTGTATTCCTTCGTCCCCTAGAAAAGTTGGTAGTAGAGGTGACAGCTACAGGACTTTATACTGACATTGCTTGGACTAGGAATGCTCAGACATATGGAAAACTTAGCGAATTTACTAATTTCTTCGAGATATTTGTTCGTGACCCGACAACCATGTCAGATTATGGAGAATATAATATTTTCTTTAGTGGAGCTGGTGGAGTTGGCAGAACAATATTTTGTAGTACCAACAAGTAAATTTTATTTATAGTATTGTATTAACTAATTGTGTTCATGATCATATGAAATGTATGTTTGTTTTATATGTAGATATACCAAATACTACACTTATCAGTAACTCTCAGTTATCTGTCCACGAAGGTGAAAGTGTGGTTATACTCTGCAATTCCACAGGAGGACCGATTCCCTCCATTACATGGACTCTCAATGGCCACAAGACCAGCTTTCATCAAAGTGATGAATTGACTTCCGGTAGATATTCTAATTCGCTATCAACAGCCTCTCCTGGCTATGTAGTGTCCACATTGCACTTAGTGAATGTCCAATACCCTGTACATGAAGGAGTGTATGGATGTCATGGGACCAGTATTGTGGCTAATTCCACAGTAACCAGTAGTGTTAACATTACTGTTAAAATAGGTAAATTATAATGAAGAAATAAATAAAAATAATTATATAGCTATAATAGCTAATATCTATTGCATGAGTCAGAATATGATAACAAGAGATATTTCATGAGCATACGAGTATTTTAACGAGCTGAAACTGAATCAAAATACAAGTGTCTGTCTGTCTGTCTGTCTGTCTGTCTGTCTGTCTGTTTGTCTGTATGTCTGTCCATCCGTCCATCCATCTGTTTGTCCGTCTGTCCGTCTGTCCATCCATCTGTTCATCTGTCCATACGTCTGTCTGTCCATCTGTCCATCCGTCCGTCCGTCCATCTGCCGTCTCATATACCCAACACTCTCCTGTCAGAGGGTATGGGAAATGTACAGAATACAATTTGCATAATAGAGAGAAATTTTGTTACTCAGTTAAGAACTATTCATGCACTCTAGTGGCACAATAATTCTGACCAGTCGTTGGAAGATCCAACAAATCAACTCAATTGTACATAAAAATGCTACTGGTGCACATGTTAAATGAAAAGCTGTAACCAGTGCTATTCTATAGGAGGTCACACAAATTGCTCCATGTGTGTACACAGACCTCTTCAGTGATACAACAAGAGGGTGTGGTCACACAAGACATCCACAAGTTTTTAGTTGCCAGTTTTTTAAGTTAAATGTCCATCAATGTGAAAGGCCAAGGATTTTAAGTTTTAATGGGCTTACAATAATTTTTCAGTATTTTAAAAATAAACCTTACTATAATATAAATGTGTTAGAAAATGCCCTTTTAATCAATGAGTAACCTATAACAATCTTAAGTATAAAATACTCTTCATAATAATAATTGTATTTAGAGGTAAGGTTTATCATTAGTTAAAATATGGGCAAGTATGGATTGTTGAAGTTTGGGTCATTCTTTTCATAATTGTATTTCTATTGTTGAAATTGTATACATTATTTTAATATTAATCACAGCTTTATTAATTGTGGAATTTTTTTCAACCTTATTTAGTAAACAACACCAATGATATGGGTTCACTTAGACAGCTACATTTTATCCATAATACATTTGTATTGACCGAAATTCTATTCTTTGTTTTAAGTAAAATATACATGTATATTGCTGTAATCGTATTAGTTATTTAGTATAAGTAGCTAACTAGTCAAAGCATGATAGACATTTTTCATTCTTACAAACATAGACAAGTTGTGAATTGATATCTTATAAAGGTGATGAGGTGTAATGTGATACCTTGTATGTTTATTTTAGAGAGTACAAAAAAGTACGCATTCAAGTCCTTCAACAATTGTCCTACCACATCTACCTTAGAACAAATGATGATGGAAGTGCTTCAATTTTTTAACAGGAATTATAGTCAATAAAATGCAAGAGATTACATAAGCAGTGACTGCAAACAAATAAGTTAATGAATTCACTAACTGTAGAAATAGCTCCTTTGAGACAATTTTAAGTGTCTTGTATAAATGTTTAATTTCTATTGACTACAGTCAGCCAGTGTGGTACAAACACACTTTTTTAAATCAACAATATTTAAAAATTAGTGATCATTCAAAATTTGTGGTTATTTTAAGTTATGTATTAAATATGATATAGCAAGTTTACAAGAGATTTGAAGAATTTTCAAGTTCTTACTACATACTAGTCAATACCGCATCCCACATTGGTTTGTTCGACACCTACTGGCCATGTGCCATCTATATTATTGTTCAGATGTTATATACTGAAAGAAATTCCAATACAAGCAAACAATAATTCCAGCTTTATTCATCCACCCGAATTTAGTTGTTCTGCAAACTTACAGACTCTATGAGAACTTTGATTTGGTTAAAACAGTGCCTGGGCAGTAATTGTTATTTCTTTTTCAGTTTATATATGTCACAAATTGAATTGAAAGAAAACTTGAACGGTTAATACTATTATATATATGGACTTGATTTTGTAGCACATATTTCCTAAAATCAATTCTTAACATTGGTTCTATAAGTGCAAAAATACACTGCTTACTAACTATGACAGCTGGTAACTAGTGTGTAGAGTGGTATTTCCTGTCTATATTGTAAATCTTTTGATAGTTATAGTTGGCTAGTGAAGTTTAGAACTTCAAGATCTTTGTGTATATGTTTCAATAGTGTCTATACTACAATAAAAACATTGTAATGCCTACAATAATATGTTTTGGTATCTTCACTGCCTGAAAAAAGTCTATTGACAAGCGTAACAAAATATGCAAGCAGTGGTGGTAGTTAGAGTTGACAAAAATTATAAAGACTGTAGAGGTCACACTAATTTACAATTGTTAAGTGAGAAAGTTTCAATCTAATTGTGTTAGTGTATTAGTACATGGACACTTTTCAGGCAGTCAATGCAATTTAGAGTTATTGGCGAGCGAGCGTAGCGAGCGAGACACTTACAGGGGTAACACAATCGAAAATCGGGGATGTTTATTCAGCGAGCGAGCGAAGCGAGCGAAGCTGACTCTCAGTCGTGTTCAATTGAGATTTCAGATATATATATATATATATGTAGGTATGTATGCGTACGTCAAAAAATTTCGCCCGCGCTTCTAATTACGTAAGTTAGGTAAAGCGTTCTCAGTTCCGGTATTTTTCAATTAACGAGCACGGAGAATCCTGCTGCACTGCCTTACGCAACTTTGTTTCAACCAAAAAGTTTATAGCTACTCTCTTCTTGGCGAAAGACTGAATGGCAAATTGTCAAGCTGCGCTTCTTTGCCACTGCTTTCGAAGTTTATTCAGGTAATTCTGTTATTGTTAACTCTTCATGCCTAATCATTGCTATTATTTAGCGATTTCCTTCACAAATCACCTTTACCTATAATACTCATATATTTACTCGCTCGCCATGCATTTGCGCTATTCGAGCGCACCACTAGTTTATTTATTGGCGAGCGAGCGTAGCGAGCGAGACACTTACAGGGGTAAAAATGAAAAAATCGGGGATGTTTATTTGTATATATGTTTGGACGTACGTATGTCATTTTGTACTTTGACCCTCGCGTTTTTGTGTTAGTTATGTGCGACCCCGTCCCAAATTGCACTAAACAGAATCCTCTGGTTTATCGATCAGTACCCGTATCACCCTAGAAATTGAATTGTTTACCGTTTTGAATTCTTTTGCGGGTGCAGTTAAAACTTGAAAACTTAGGGACTTCCATTTCTATTCGAGTTAGTGGCGGTGGTAAGTCAATGCGCTCTTGTCATGGTTTATAAGCCGTGCGCAACAGTATTTACTTGAAAATACATTGTCCATCGACTACTGCGAAGGTAAGTCTGTGTAGTGCAGTCCAGTTGTAAAACTTTAAATAACGTGTATTGTTTTGTTGTTGTTTTTCCTGTCAATTCGCAAGTTGAAGAGAGTTGTTACTATGCACTGAAATCCCTTTACCACTGTATGCGAAATTTAAAAGTGGACCTTTTTTTCAGTAGCTTCAGTGTTAGAGTCAAAATCATTCATATAAAAATAGTATAGTTCTTTAGGCTCGCTCGCCATTGTGCTCAAGGCACACTAGTTTATTTATTTGTATATTCTGGGACGATGTATGTCATTTTGTCCTTTGACCCTCGGTTTTTTGTGAGTTATGTGGTCGACCCCGTCCCAAATTGGCACTAAACAGAATCCTCTAGTTTATCGATCAGTACCCGTATCACCCTAGAAATTGAATTGTTTACCGTTTTGAATTCTTTTGCGGGTGCAGTTCAAACTTGAAAACTTAAGGGACTTCCATTTCTATTCGAGTTATGGCAAGTGGTAAGTCAATGCGCTCTTTGTCATGGTTATAAGCGGTGCGCAACAGTATTTACTTGAAATACATTGTCCACTAGACTACTGCGAAGGTAAGTCTGTGTAGGTGCATGTCCAGGTTGTGTCAAAGCATTGTGTGTTAGAACCACTACTTAGCTAAAGAATATCACAAAGAAAACTTTTAAATAACGTGTATTGTTTTGTTTTTTTTTGGTTTCCTTCCAAGCAGTTGCAGAGAGTTGTTACTATGGCACTGAAATCCCTTATACCTTGTATGCTAAATTTAAAAACTGGACCTTATTTTCAGTAGCTTCAGTGTTAGAAGTCAAAATCATCCATATAAAAATAGTATAGTCTTTAGGCTCGCTCGCCATTTGTGCTCAAGCACATCACTAGTTAACAAGCTAGGGACTAACAGAGTGTGATTGAAAGTGGAGTGTATTCATATAATATGTGTAAACTGTGTTGTTTGTTACTTCAGCCACCACCAGGATTCTAGTTAAGTCTGAGAACTATGTTAAACTGTGTGCCACTCTGTCTTGTTGGTTATTGTGCCATCATGTCCTTCACTAAGTAATTCATGCCATATAGGTATTTTGAAGCATTAAGCTGAAAGTTCTCAGTGCACACTTAAGATAAAGCAGTTATATCTTAATGCCTTGCACTCATACTTAATTTTAGATAAATATTTTGTCTCTGAGTATAAACAAAGTCCTTTCAGCAGTGGGAGATGTAACAACAAGGCCGTCGGAACCGCTGAGGCTGGTGAGGTTTCGGCCTCACCACTTTTTTGCCGAAGTGGGCGTGGTTTTGTTTGCGCGAGCGCTTATTATCACGTTGCTTTTTAGCTTAGGTAAAATGGCATCAATGTTGGATTCCAAAGGTGAACTATGATTACTTAATTTTCCACACCATTGACTTTGTTTACTAAACTCAAATTAGTATTCTATTCAATTTATTCACACTTTCAATTTATATAAACTTATGGAAGTCACCTGCATACAATGTTTTTTCTTTTTTCCTGTGTACTTTACTTTCACCACCCCACCTTGAGCATGCCTATAAAACTACCAGTCATTCAGTCATTTTTTAGTTGTTGTTCTTGTTCTAGTCGTTGTGATTACATTATATTGAAGAACCTCGTGAACTAACCTTATACCACTACCTAGCTAACCACCATTGTGAGTGTAGCCAGAGCTAAAATACAGTCAACTAGCTACTAAAGTTTTGGCTGCATTCAATCATCCATGAAGCCTAGAAAGCTGCAAGTGCCAGTAGTTGGAACAGAGCCACACCAGCCATCCTCTCCTCCATTCAAGTTCCCAAGGAGAGAATTTGGGAAGAAAAATGTTGTAAAAAGATCGTTTTTGCTACGATGTCAGGTAAAAATGCTGGAGTAGTTGCTAAAGTATTAAAAGAAGAGCCTAAAGCTTTGTACACACGCTGCTATGGCCATTCATCCAGCCTTGCATGTGGAGATGCAATCAAACATTCTAAAATTATGAAAGATTCACTTGATACAACTCATGAAATCACAAAACTTATAAAGAAGTCCCCACGTAGAGTTACATTGTTTGAGAAACTGAAAAGTGAGTTGGCCCCTGATACACCTGGTGTTAGAGTTCTTTGTCCAACAAGATGGAAAGTAAGGGCAGACTCATCTTAGACAATTTTGAAGTTCTTCAAGAATTGTGGGAAGAAGCTATTGACTCAGTGAAAGACACTGAAATGAAGGCTCGTATAAATGGAGTTGCATCTCAAATGAAGACATTTGATTATTATTTTGGAATTTGTTTAGGGCATTTGATTCTTAAACACAGATAACTTGAGCAGAGCATTGCAAAAGAGTGACATATCAGCATCAGAAGGTCAGGAAGTGGCCTCCATGACTTTGAAAGTTCTTAAATCTATACGTTCTGATGACATGTTTAAAGTTATTTTGGGAAAAGATTTGTAAAGAGGTTAAACATTTTAGTATTTCACCACCAGGTTTACCACGTCGTCATAAAGCTCCTCGAAGATTCGAAGAAGGAGATGCAGAGAGTGTGTTTCCTGAAACACCAGATGACTACTACAGACCTATCTACTTTGAAGCATTGGATCTCATCACCACTTCTATTACTGATCGATTTAATCGGCCTGGTTATAATTTTTTTCATAATGTTCAAAATCTTATTCTAAAAGCAGTTCAAGGACTGGATTATGAAGCTGAGTTAAAGTGTGTGGCTAATTTCTATACGACTGATTTTAATTATGAATTATTAAAAAACTCAGCTGGAGATACTGAGAGCTAATTTCACTCCAAATCAAACCTCTGTTAAAATCACTGATGTTACTGAATTCTTCAAAGCAATGACTCCAGGTCAGCGAGAACTTCTATCTGAAGTGTGTCAATTGTTTCAACTCCTACTTGTAATACCAGCAACTAATGCTGTCAGTGAAAGGTCCTTTAGTGCTTTACGAAGAGTGAAAACGTATTTGCGTTTGACAATGGCTCAAGACAGGCTGCATCACATCATGACTTTGCATATTCATCGAGGTCTTACTGATGATCTAAGCTTGATTGGAAGTGCTAACTGATTTATTCATGGAAGTGATCATAGAGAACAGATTTTTGGGAAATTTGTGGCAACAAATGTGATTGAAACTTTTTATTTGTAAACATAAATTAAATTTTCTTGAACAATGTTTGAAACTTTTTTTTTAATTATAAATTAAATTTTCTTGGCTAATAATTGGCCGTGATTATTTGTAAATATCAATTAAATTTTCTTGACTAATATTGGCCTCACCACTTTGTATTTGCTTCCGACCCCCCTGAACAAAATGTCAAAGTTAAAAAGGAGCAACTTATGGACTGAAGCTAGACGTGTTTGATGAAACTACTAGACCAGCAAAGTCAGTTGTTATGTTCGATTGTGGGGAATGACCGACATAGTTATCCTTGTACCTTTCTTCTCAACTAACCCTCGGTAGACTCGCTGCCACCAGGGAAGAGGGTAAGGGTGGTGTTGTTGTTTGTGCAGTCAAATTCTCTCTACAAACAGCAAGACTCACAGAACACCTATTGCATAACCATATCCAAATCCACAGAAAAGATAGACAAACAAATTTAAATACATTAGAAACAGGAAATGATGCACATAATACAAGTAAGTTTAGAAGAGTCTACACCATTTTGTCTATTCAGCACAAATCATCATATTACACTATACAACACACAAACATGTTTAACTATAACATAACTGAACACAAAAGACATAACTAACACCTTGCATGATCTTCAGTACACACCAGTGTATAACATAAGTATTACTTTGTTACACGTATGAAAAACACCAGGGGCACTCATCTATTATACACTAGTGTTTCTCCTAAGAATAGGTACCGGTATACACAATGGGGTATAACATTGATATAAAAAATTATACTACATGTATAAACCAAGATACCACCATGACAATGATACTAATAAAATACAGCCAAAAATGACTAGCTTAATCTGAAAAACATAGTAGGGTGGGGCTTTGTGATGATGCAGATAAAGTTTCCTGTCTATGCTTTGTAGGCTTAGATAGACATTATGTTGAAACTATGGCTTTTTAAGTTAGAACTTAGTCTCGCGGGGCAAGACCCTTTACTCAGTCATTATGTTGGGAAAAGGTCTGGAACTTCGACTATTTATTTCATTCCTTTCCCCACAAATACTGGGGAACAATACTTTAGTATACTTTTTTATAGCTTGTAATGCATTGGGGCTAATACCAAGGTGTGTTAAGGATCAGCACAAGATTACTTTAATTAGAATAAATAAGAATAATAGTTACTTGGCAATAGATAATAGAACTCAACAACACAGAGAAAACAAAATAATATAGTCTAATCATCATCTAGGTGATAATGCATGTGCAATAAAATAAGCCTCGAGTAACATAATACAATAATGTTCAGTACACAGCATTAGGTAACATAATGTGATAGTATAATAGTACGTATTGTTATTTCCACACATGGGTAATACCCACTACGTTGTTTTATTACTAGACAATGGTTCCCATTGAAGTCAACAGAGCAAGCTAAGGGGCCAGGTGAATAGAAAAGCTATGACTATGGAATATTGTAAGTTATCTAATGTAGTTTTGATATAAATAGCTGAACATTTTTCTATATTATATAAACAATATACTTAATTAATATACACAAGATTTCATTCATAGAAGTATGCGTACTTTTTTAAGTCATTCAGGAAAAAGTAGTATATAAATCACTCACTTAAGAAGTCACATTTGAGGACAACACTAAAACGATTGATATAATAATTGATAGTGAGACTAAATATTTAACATGATATTTAAGTATACGAAAAACTTATCTTCAGGGACACTATGGAAAAAGACTAAACCAAACCTTCAAGACCTTTATTTTTGGCATGAACTAAAACCTAAACATGTTGGTAATTTATAAACCAAAACAATTCTGGAAACTATGTAATAATAATTTTGTAATTATTCTACAGAAATTTTGTAATTATTTTTATTCTTCACATTTAATTACTTTTTCTTACACTGCACAGGAGAGCACCAGGATCAGAAGGTTCTTCACATTCTAGTGTTTGTGTAGCATAGAGAAGAATTTTTCTCTGTGGCTGTTGCTGCAGATTCAGAAGCTAAAGGTATTTTAGTGGAAATGTTCTCTTCATTGACGGTCTAAAGAATTGACAAATTATAGTTTCAACTAGTACCAATGCTGCCTGTAATTCTGTAATTATTTCACACCCATATTTTATTCTTAACAATTACCATACTTATTTTATATGCACTACACTTGTTTACTTGTCCTTAGGGCTACTTAGCATCAATTTTAATGTAGTTTTTGATACAATACTATACATTCTTACCTGCTCTACAGTAGCAGTTTGTTTAACTTTCATCTGGCCATCTTTTTCATTTCATTTTTCGCTTGTTACTTTTCGGCTGTTACAGTAAGCAAATTTGTAGTACTTTCCTCCTCCAAAATATAGAATAATATTGGTTCTGCACAGCTTCCGTCAATGTTACCTTTTATAATAATAATGATATGTCGTACACATTTTCAGTTTTGATTTTAATGTTATGAAAACTGAGCGTGTACTTCTTAAATAACATCACTGTTAGGAATATCATCATTCACTGCAAGATCAGTTGTTAAGATGCTCATGAGAACTTTCCTGACTAGTTTCTTCACTTTGACCTGTAAGTTTTTTTGTTCTATTATAATGATTGATCATAATTTGATTAGTAAGTACGTGAGTCAAGAACACGTTTTTTATCCCCATTAACTACATACAATTTTCATGTAATTCTGCATTTAAAAATTAATGAGATTCTTTCAGATGAAAGGTGTACACCACCTGATATATTTTATTTTGTTTCCCTAGCATGGTTTATTAAATGAGATATAAATAGATGAATATATTGATATTCAGAAGTCCAGCTATTATAAAATTGGAAAGATATTTAGTTAGTTACTATAGCAAATCCAAATTTAATACTAGATTAAAAAAATTTGAACTGCAGACCTTCACCAGCTGGAAGCACTGAGTATAAGATCCTAATATTTTACACAGAGTAAATGTAAATTTCTTGTAGTCACGTATTTTGGAATATAGCATATTCTCCACATTTCCATTAGAGAATAGAGCTAAATGGCCTAGATGCAGGGCAATGTAGTGCTATACTAGAGGGAGGAGAAAATATGAAATTTCTTAAATATGTGATGATAGGCACTTCCACTTTATGCCCTGTGTTAGATTTGTGCTCAGTAGCTAACCATTTTCATATTTATTTCATTGCATACTAAAATATAGCCGATAAAGGTCTGCAGAACAAAATTTTGCAAGATTCTGTTTTAATTTGAGCTATTTTAAGACGTAAATTCATTTAAGCTACTTCATCAACTAATTTAAAATGCCAGTTAATCCAAAAAAAATGCATTCGGGTCCTAAATTAGTCCAAATTTATAAAACTAGTTTGGGGAACTAGATTTCTATTGTATTATTAAATGTTTATAATAACTTACAGACTCGTTTACTCATGCTCAGCTCACAGCAACAGTCTATCCTCTAAAACTATTTGATGCTCCCAAATCTGTGAATATTCAACAAGGCTCAGTTTTATGGTTTTATTGTAATATAAACTCAACATCCAGCACACTTGGTGTGTCATGGAGAAGAAATGGAGTGTTAATAAGACAAGATGCACCCCACCTTATACTGAGAACCTCTAATAACTCATCCTCCACTACATTACTACTAGTGATAGATAACGTAGTGTCTTCCGATTCTGGTGTCTATCAGTGTACTGCTAGGGATGGGTTAGACACTATCGCTGGAAATGCATTATCAATTGAAGGTAAAACAATAAAAACACATACCATTTTTGATGAGGTACCAAAATGTCATCACATGTACTCTACCATTTTATTGATATAATGAATGGTATCAATAATAATAAAATTATTCATATGTAAGACCTTTTTGTGATTGTTAGCTATATATAACATAAGTTGTCATGAAAACACAAAATCAATAACACTATTTTTTTTTAGTTTCATCTGGTTGGCTAGGTACCATCGTACATCCAAGTATATCGTACTTTACAACCTCATCTGTAATAATTGATAATAATCAAACCTCATTTAGACCGAATGAGGAAGTTAATCTTTACTTGGAGCTAACTGGAAACTATTCAAATGAATACTCCAATGTTTCCGTCATTTGGCTACGCAATGGAGTTCAAGCTACAGAAATGCCACTTGGCACAGTAGAAAAAACATTCAATGAATCTTTGAAATTGTCTTTTGAATTTCAGAATTCCAAATCAGGAGTGTATCAATGTCTACTTTACAGTAATGACTCTGCTATTTATGGCACATTTCCTTTGAGATTAGATAACAGTAAGTCTATCAAATATAAATAATTGGAAAATAGCAAAGCAAGAGGGTGTGGTATGCTGTCATTAGTAAGTGTGTTTACATGAATTTATAAAAGTTTGTCATAATCCTCCAAAACATTGTACATACATATTTGGGAAAGTTTATACCGTAATCAAATCATTTACAAGAGGTGTTTCAGCAAGATATTGTGCTTAACATAAAAAATAAAAATAAAAACAATCTTAAGCTAATTTCCATATAATGCACATTATATGTATATAGAAACCACCCCTACAGTAAAGCGACTCTCACCACCAGTTGTCTTTCTGACACCACCTGAAAAGCTGGTTTTGGAATTTTCCAGCTATGGAAACTTTGAGTACTTGGTGTGGCACAGAGATAGGCGGGCATTGGCATCTGATAATTTGGCACATAATTCTGAATTCACTCATTTTTTGGAAGTATATGCTCGAGAGCCCACAACTAATATAGATTTTGGAGAATACTATGCAGCTATTGATAATACTGGAAGAAGCATTGAAGATTCAATATTTGTTTCAGAAAGAAGTGAGTAATGCGGTAAATTTGTAGATTCCAGTAAGAAGTGAGTAATACTTTAAATTAGTATATTTGTCCCATAAAATTAATTATGGCAGTAATTTAAAAGTTTTCTGTACTACTCGTGGCTATTAATGATGATTTATAATTTAGCTTACTGATTATTATTATACCTGTAGGAATGCCTAATACTGCAGTAGATGATGGACGGTCTAATTTGGTTAAAGTGAGGGAAAGGGAGAGTGTGAACATCTCCTGCAGTTCCATAGGAGCCCCAATACCCTCCATTTTCTGGACCATCAATAATCATACAACTAAATTTGGTCAAACTGACATAAATTTTACTAATGGTACTGTTCGTTACGATTCTCCAGGTCAGGTAGTCTCTGTACTCCACATAACAAATGCCCTATATCCTCAACACAATGGACAGTATCAATGCATGGGAGTAAACTATGAGGGAAATGGTTTCCAAAGCTCTGCTTACATCACTGTGCAAGTGTTAGGTAAGAATATAATTAATTTAAATTGGTGTTGCAGCTTTTGAAGTTTAGAATGTTGCCAAATGGCTGGAGATTCCTAACAGATTGTAACAATTGTATATTATTTCTCTCTGGTGAATTTCTCAATAAATAGCTATTTGCATCCTATTTACTCTCTCCAGCGGGTAGGGAAATAATTTTTGGTGGGAGAAGCACAGGTCATCATTTATGCTTACAATAAGTCATTGTTCTTCTCAAGAACACACATTACATACGGTCACAGTAAAATGTGGGAGTGCATCAGCAGTGGTGTAGAAAGATGTTTCGATGTGGGGGTGGGGGTGGGGGTGGGAGTGGCTTCACAGCATATGATGCATAGTTTGACAGTGTTCATGTAATAAATCAGTTTTAGATTGTGACCAAAAATAGTATTGGGGGGGCTCCAACCCTCAGAGCCCCCCTTGTGACATTTTTTGATACTTTAATTTCCTTCTCACATAAATTCTCGCACTCAATACATTTAAGCATTTCATTACTGAACACTATACTGATAATTAAAAAATCATAAATAATTGTGTATAATATTATTTGTAATGGAATTAATCATTTCTTTAATATTATATAATCTAGTACAGCTATTGGTAAAGCTTTCTATCAAATAAATGCAGCGATAATATTTATGTTATACATTGTAGTGGCTCCTCAACTTGAAATAACAACAGCAAGTGAAACCACAATAGCAGCTGGTAAAGATATCATTCTTTCTTGTAACATCACTGGTGGAAACCCTTTACCACAAATAATAACTTGGACTTACTGGGACTCTAATGATCAAGAGCATTCCATAACACCACTCAATTTCTCTACGTATATACTAACATCAGTGCAGCCACAGGACTCTGGCATGTATCGATGCAGTGTCATGAATGAAGCAGGCAACAATAGTGACTTTATTACAATCACCGTGATTGGTAAAAACTAGTAATTTACACTGTAATATGAACAAATAGCCAGTCTGTTTTTTTATTGTCAATATTATGAAAATTGCAAGATAATGTAGGTTTAGGAATCATATGAGAAACTAAAAACACTACTTTTTGATTACCATATAGCTAATAGACTATATCCAATTCCTCCCCTTTCTTCTCTAACTTTTCTCTCGTCATTCCTTCCCGACATTATTGATCTATTACATAATATAAAGTACTTCACACGATTACTACTATCATTTCCTTTATCTATTTAGGTGGACCTGAAATTTCATACATAGGTTCTTCTACTGGAAGTTCTACGGTAGCTGTGGGATATGCCATAGAGTTGTGGTGCATAGTATTAGATGAAAATATAACAGTCAACTTCATTTGGCACGATCCTAGGGGTAATATAGTACCTTTAACTTCAGTCAATGAAACAGCTGCTAGTACAATTATCATGGCTATGGGAAGTGAGGATTTTGGTAATTATAACTGTGTAGCAGATAATGGCTTCGGGATTGACAACAGGACCATCACAATAAGTCAAGGCGGTGAGAATACAACACACCATCAAATGCAATAAACTAAGAATTAATGGATTGATTTAAATTGCTTACAACGATCAAAGTAATGTAGGACTTAATATGGCAATTAATGCATATTAATAACCTCAATTCTGTGTTTTAAGTGGTTTGTGTATCTTTATGTGTGTATTATGTGAGTGTCTGTCTGCTGCATGTGTGTGTGTGTCTTTGTGTGTGTGTATAATATATATATATATTATATATATAATTATATATATATATTATATATAATGTATAGTTTCTCCTCCTTATATTGCAAGGCCTCCTGAGAGTATCATTGAAATAATAATTCCAGCAATATTGAATCTGTCTTGCTCTGCTGTGGGATACCCAATTCCAGATTTTATTTGGTTGCAAGATGAAGTCCAAATAGATCTCACAAATTACAGTTTAAGAGGACAAATTATCAACACATTGGAAGATGTGGTAATCACTAGTGAATATTCTATACCGTCGGCTTCTCTTAATGATTCCGCTAACTACACATGCTCAGCAATGAATTTCTATGGCAACGACACCATCACATACACAGTACAAGTCTATTGTAAGAGTGTAAATTATACTATGAACTTAATTTCAACTTTTTCCTGTGTTTTTAGTACCCACACCAAATTTAACAGTGTCATATCAGTCTGCAACAGCAATAGGCTTGGCATGGGCTAGTCCTGAGATTAACAGTGACATGATTATATTTGAGGTAGGCTATATAGCAATATCCCAGTTTCTTTATGCTTATATCCTGGTGCCTATTATAACTTGTGATATATGTTCCTTTTTAATTTAGGTACAACTGGATTACTTCCATATTCCTTCAGGCAGTATTATCTCTTTGGACTTGACCTACAATTTCGATGATATTGAGTTGAGGCAGAGTTCTTGGATGTTGGTACTTAATGAACTCTGTGCGAATACAGCCTACAACATCTCTATAAGATATCTGCACAAAGATACTGGGAATTATGCAAGTTTCATGTCTACACGAATATCAGTAACAACATACTCGAGTTAGTGATAAGCATTTCTGTGAGGTTGTACAGCAAATGAACATGATAATGCTTATGCTTTGAATGGTTTTTAGTAATGCATTAATGTTCATGCCAATAAGATTACAAGTGCAATATTATAATATAGATGCAATTCTGATTTAAATGGCTTGGCTATTAGAGTTATAGCTACTTCAGAGTGGATAGTACTTAAAAGCACAACTTTAAATCAATAATGATACATTTTTCAGATTAACTATGTCTATATTCATAAATAATTCATTAGCAAAATTGAGTTGGTAATGAGTTGTTACTTTACTAAATCAAACTGGAGTTGTTAATCGAACAATCTCATATCTACTTAAGTATTTCATGAAAATTATTTTGAAATTTTCGCTCAATCAATGAGTTGCATGGTAACTGAAAATATGTCATCACATTTAAAACACATTTAAAACACCAAGGCTATATATTATATAACACAGTCACTGCATAATATGTTCAAGCATTATATTCAAGCACAACATTATAGCAACTTGTCAATAAGTTTAGAACATGGATCACTAAATTAATAGTATAGATGGTACATACTCCTGTTTCCTTAAAAATCAAAAATTTTGAAAGTTTTTTTGTTGGCCATACTGTACTGTTCTAATTCTATCAACAAAGCCATATGCACATTATTATACATTTGCTAATATACTTGCAATATTGCTCTTCCATTAGGTTTCTCCTTGAATATAGAATTTGATTTATTGTGTTCAACGCACTTTGTAAGTAAAATTAAAATTCTAATTAGATGTAAATATTATTATAATTATTTATAGGACTCCTTGCTATTCAATAAGTCAATCATAGAAGCTGCTTTAATTGCTGGCATGAGTCAGATATGCCAGTGTACATTAGATTTGGAAACTGTCAGGTTCAATGGAAGTTTGTATTGCTCTCAAGATTCCTGGTCAGTTTATGAAGGTCATGTTGAAGGAGTGTTTAGTGGAATATTGATGGAGACTGATTTTATGCTGACCATCAAAAACTACACCATAACTCCATTAAAATGTTCAGTGATTATTTCCAATCAAAGTGAGATTCACTGTAAATCGCCCACTGATTCTACTATTAATATAAAAGATAATACTACTATTGCTACTAATTATAAGATATTGACAAATAACTGGAACAATTTGTCTCCATTTTTAATCGGTATTGGAATTTGCATTGCGCTCACTGCCGTAGTAGTTGGAATAGTAATATATAGAAAAGGATGTTTTAAACATTCTATAAAGAATTCTTTCAAGGAGGAACGGTGAGAATAATAAAATCGTGCATTTCATTTTGATGTACTTTTATAGTATAGATATATTATAATATGGGTTGTACATTAGCTAATCCCTTAATTCATAGCGCTTCTATGTGATCAAATATCAATTTTTTAATATATACTATGTGTTATGAAAACTAGCTGTGTTTTTGCAAATATTAACTACAACATAAAGCTGTTCTTCTGAGCGAAGTGTCTTTATTAGGTATTATAGTAACTGCTTTCACTTTCAGTTTATTATTACATATTAACAATTATGGTGAGTACAAATTGTGATATATTTATTATTATATATTTTGAATATTGACAGCCAAAGCAAAAAGGACTCGTGTAACATGCTATATTAGGCTTTTATTGTTAAAATGTGTTTGTTACTGATCTAGTTTTATTTGAATGAACTACAGTTAGATTTAGTCGAGCTTCCCTATTCATTAGTTGTTAATAATTATACAAAGCTATATTAGCAGAATCCTTTCATATATTGCTCTTTACAGAATCAAAAATGATGAAGTGATGATGCACAAGGTTTCTCAAGAAGCACAAGATTCATCCAATCGATACTCAAAAGCTCACATATACGAGGGAATTCCTGATGCCACACGTCAAAGAGAGAGTGCTTTAATTTGCACACCTTGTGAGGCTTATGAAAAACATGAAGAACAGCTTTTAGAAGAAGATGAATACCTTTATGTGGAAGTTCATCGTTTATAGATAGTGTTGCTTTATTGTGGCTGTATTTGTTGCTGTTGTTGTAGAGTTTTCCCAAATTATTTTTTAATATACATATCAGTGGACTAGTGAGTCTCACCATCAATATCTTTCTTTGCACTGGAGAGTGGTAATAAAATAAAACTGCATGGTAACGTATTGTATAGTTGTACACAAATTCAATATTATAGTCCCTGTAACAAGTGTTTTTTTTACAATGAAATTCAAATGCCCATGAATACTTACTAATGAAATGTCGTTTGAAAGCCAGTTTACTTGAGCTATAGCATTATAATACAAACAATATTCAGCCAAGCATTCATCTTTGCAAAGTAAACTGAAAATTCAATAATGGGGACATACTCAAAATTTCACCTATTTGTGAAATAAATTACACAGTCCAAATTTGTGAAATATTAATGTTTCCTCACTGGTTACAATTCAACTCATTTTATTTATCATCTCCTAAAAACCAATGTTCCATGAAAGATCATTCCTTGAATAGGTGACTTTCATACACAGAAAAGACTTTTAATGATAGCTTAAAAATTATTCATTAAGTTACTGATACAATAGTTCTAGCTATGAATAATCTGTCTGGATATGTCTTGTACACTCTTAACTTTGTGACTCATAGTGTTTGAAGTCCTGACACTACCTGAAAAGTGTCTATAGACAACCATAACAAAATTGTTAATTAGTATAATAACATCCTCCGAAGTAAATAAGAAAAAAACTAAATGCAGGAAAGTTATTATGAGTAATAGATAACTAATGCAGGGAATTTAGTATCACAGTTATGTCAAATTGGAAATATTTACAAATACAATTGGAAATTCAAGTCTTTGAAACTTCAATTATGATTCTAGCTAGCTATTGCTTTTTTTAAATTTGTTTCGAGGTTGTTCAAAATATGTATAAATGAGTTGAACTAGTTTGTATAACATCTGCATTCTAGTCAATTCTTTGTCAACTCTAATCATCACAAATATGAATTTTGTCACTGCTGTAATGGACCCTTTTCCGGCAGTGTGACTTTGTTATGTAATTTAACTGTTTTGTTAAGATAAGTCTGTCAACATTGCTTGAACAATGATTATCTTAATTCTTCAGTTTCATTTTCACAGCTTTTATATAAAACTATCATTTCCTTGTCCTATACACAGGAATATAATTACACATAATAGTGAATATAGCACCAATAATATGTCAACTACCAGGGGTAAGTACTTTGCTGTTTCCTGTTATCTTGGCATCATCCTGTTGACAACGATGAAATCTTGCATTCAATTAGCTAGCTAGAGAGATAATTACAAATACCTGCATTTTATACAATAATAATAATAGCTAGATTACTAGCATTCTTTACAACAAATTTGTGCATTTTGTAAATATATTATGACTAGTGAAATACAAAGTATATGGAACCTAGTATTCAATTAATCATTGCTGTAACTTACTATTTTATTAGATTGCTAACCCCCTCTAGGCTATGCTTTCCAAAAATATAAATAAAGCATGCTTAGTAACACCATACAAGTAGCAACTATTAGTCCAAAACTGATGATTCTTCTGAACCTCCTGAAGAATCTAATGACTACGAAATTGTAGAAGAAATGCACAACAAAAAATGTGACACCACAACTGAAAATGACAAGAATTTTTCCTTCAGTACTTGTGCAGTATACAGCTTGCATAAACAAGATCCAGGAAAGGAGCATGAAGAGCACTATGCAGCTATTCACAAAACATGCACCACAATTATTAACTTTTTTTTTTGCGCAGTTTTTAAAACCTTATGCTTTGTATAATGACGATGATAATTTAGAATTTTAGTATGACTAGTAAAATTGTTTCATGTAGCTAGCTTATATTTTTGTGTAAATTTATAACACTCAAATAATCATGTTTTCATTTTTATAATCCACTTTATGTCAGTCACAGTGAAATATCAGTTCAATTGTGTAAATTATAGTGAGTATGAATGTTTAAGGGGTGTGAGTCCACATAAGAAAAAATTAATTCTCATAAACCAATTCATAAGAAAAAAGAAGAACATTATACAATGCATCAGCATATATAATAGCTATGTTACCAATAGAGAAGGAATTGTCATTTTTTCTCCTGGGGGGAGGGGGGAGGGGAGGGGAGGGAGAGAGTAATATGTTTGCTTGTTTGGATTTGATTTTTGGTTGTAGAAATTATCTTTCTATATTACACATTCACTGTTACCTTGGTGGACTGGCATAGATGCATGAGACATTTAAGATGATTTCCATCTCAGGAATGGAGTTAACCTGTCCCATGGTTGTATCCTAACATATTGACTTTCCTATCTGAAGTGTACATACCTCATGTTGTCTTCATCTGTGTGCCAAAGCCATTACAATTCCATTCAATAATTCTCCTTTTCTGGGATGTTCATACATACTGGTGTATTCTCAGATATCTCAGGATTAAATTCAACTCAATAATGATACTGAAAATGGTTTATTACATAATGTGTCACTGTTTATTAAGAAACTGGAGAATCCACATCTGATGTCCAGTAGATAATTAAAAAGGACTTTTCAACTGCAGGACAGCAAGTGACTACCTATGCCACAGCTGATTTAGGGCTGATGTGAAGTTTACCTAGCACTTAATGATGTGTGTATAATAATGTGAAGGGAGTTATAATAGTCACAATAGTATTTGTTGACAGCAGTGAAGGCTTTTGTACTTCTTTTTGCTATTATTATAATATTGAACAATTTGTCTGCATTTTAACTTAATTGGCATTGGATTAAGCATTGATCTTAGTTTGTGTTTTGACATTGTTATGGAATTTGAATGAAATGTATGAATACTTTGCTGGCTCTGTGAATATAATGGTGCTGTATTGTCATCCCATCAACATACTTAGGATGATTTAAAAAAAAAAAAAAAACTTGTTAACTTCTTTAAATAGCTAGCAAGTTGCTGTGGGAACTCTTCAACATCAGTATTAGAGCCTTACCTATTACTTTTGTTTACCTCAACTTTTTGCCCCTTATTATTATAACTATTCCTGATACTATACCTTACCAGATACATGTCTGATTCTCACTCTTCTTGAGCATTCTATTCAGGTCATTACCACTTACTATAATCGTACATTCAATCACCGTTTATATACACATTTTGTTGAGATTCTCTACTTGCTGATAAAGGTTTAATACTAAGTCTGTAACAGTTGTCAGACGTCCCCTCTGGGTAGCGCTAGCCATTAGGTTGAATTTATTAAGCTTAAAGCATACCGTTGCGTAAATCGCTGCAGTTTAGAGGAAAATACTGACAAAATTGATAAATTTTGAACTCTTAAGTATTTCACTTCAACAGTAAACTAAGAAGCTCGACTAAGTATTATGTGTTTAGCTATAACCTATGTAGCGTTTCGTTCACTCGGCTAGCTCGCTTTAACTAAGTCGCTCTCCTGGCACAACACTATGAGCGCGCCACAAGCTTCATAAAAAGTAATTGGCTAATTTATTTAATAGTTTAAGATTTAATATCCGAAGAAAACAGCCTCAATTGCAATGGCTGTGTTAACCCTATTTAGAATAGCTGCAAGTGAAGGCCTTTACAATGCTTCTGTTTTGTTTTTGTTTTTTTGGTTTTGCTTTTTGTTGTTGTTGTTGTTTTTGCTTTGTTTTTTTTATTGACTCGTTCAATATATAAACGGTTAATTTACACATAACCCGCCAATGGATGATATTAGTAATAATGGACTTATTACTGCTTTTTCTACTTAATTTGCCTTACTTCAGCAATGGAGTTCCTTTAAGTAGTTTTTATCCCTACGGTCAAGATGTAAATGATTCTTTAGTTGGACCAACCGATGATGGCAATTCTGACATCATCTACCTTACCAACTCATTTCTGTTCTTTGGAAATGAGTACACAACTCTCTATGTAAGTCATAGTAAAGCTATAGCATCTAAATATTAAGCGTATTGATAGATTTATTAGCAATTATAAAAATACTTGTTCTACAATCATAATAGCAAATTTTCTCAGTTCTAGCAGATAATATCGAACTGAGAAAATTTGCTATTGATAAATTATTTCAGCCGAGAATGACTGAATTATTGTTCGAGAATGACTGAATTATTGTTCTATAATTAAAAGAGAATCTAAAAAAAAAAAACTTGAGGAGAACTCTCAGTGTCCCTTGCTATATAATCAGCCTTCTTAAGCATAGTGTTAATATTAGACCTACCAGTGAATAATTGTGCATTGGGTTAGCAAGTGCTTTTGCTGCTAAATTATTTTAGGTCTAATTACATATCTTTATCAGCCAAAAAAGAACTCAAAGTTTTTAGATTTACATGACCCTTTTGCATGATGTTGTATGAATGATTAAAGCATGATGTAGTACTGTTGTGTCAAAATGTTGGCATCAAATGATTAAATCATTTCACTTATAAAGTCCATCGCTTTTGCACAGACTGGAATCAAATCAGAGACTAGCTATCCAGCTAAAGTATTCAATAGGGTGATAAAAAGTAATTAATATTCAAGTTTGCTAGTCATCTTATGGTTATGAAAGTTTATGTGGAATTACGGTCTGCAAAACCTAGCATATTCCTGTGTTAAATTTTTCCTAAATACTTATAATACTTATTTTATATAGGTAAATAACAATGGAGTATTATCCTTTCTCATGAGTTTTGGTGACTACTCCCCTGTTCGATTCCCGCGATCTTCAGGACCACCAATTATAGCACCATTTTGGGCTGATGCAGACACACAAAGCAGTGGAAGAGTTTGGTTTAGAGAACAAAGTGAAAATCAAGAACTTCTAAATCGAGCTCAAAGTGACATCCAGCAATACTTTGGTTTTCAACCTGATTTTAGTCCAAATTTTCTATTTATAGCCCTTGGGATCAAGTTCCACATTATCAAAACGGAAACAAGGTATTGCTAATAGTTTTACATTGACATTCTGTGACAATATCATGAAAAAATACAATGTATCTCGTAACAAATACATATAAGTAATATATATAACATAGTTAAATACATATGAGCAATCTGATTGGCCCTCTATGATATCCATTCGAGTACATGTTCTGCAGCATTTAGAAATCGAGTATCAAATATTTGCTACACTATAGATTACCCAAACTATCACCTTGCTCAACAACTTGGCCATTTTTATCCAGCATACAAATTACAGATATTGTGTTTAGGTGTTAGTTCAACTAATACCAAAACAAGGTGCTAAAACGGTATATCCTTAATTGACAACGTTCAGAAATATGAGACTGTGAGTTTTAGTGTCTGAGCATAGCTAGGGAAACTACAGCTTAAGGCCTCATATTTCTAACAATGAATATTCATGTTATCTAAATCTATAATTAGAACAGAGCATGACTAAATATGTCAATTTGATTGGTCCGTTGCTTGAATCTAATTCACCTAAAATCACGTTCGGCAGCACTTAGAAAACACTTACTGGCAACAACTGTTGCAACTTACTGCCAAGAAATATAGTATTTTTAAATACTTCAGTTTTTTACCGCTTTTGTAAAGCTGTGACAAATTCTGATGCTACAGCAATCTGCCTTCGAGTTTCTAAATCCAGCAAATTTCCATGGTGCTGCACTCTAACTTTTTTAGAACAGAAGGATATTCTAAAACTGTAACTACAGTGATGGAACTGAAGTAGCTAACGAGTATACCAAAATTGTGACCACTCATCTTGCCTAGAGGAACCTTTGTGCCATTAAAAACAATTACAATGCAAAAAGAATTATAGTGCTTATAGTTGCATTTATGAGTGTGTTTTTAATCAAGCCTCCCTGGTTGAATTTTGTATATCTTTGCAATGTACCTTTGAGTTAGCTGACCAAGCTTTTCAACTAGCACTATTTGTGACTAATATTATGTCATAGTGCTCGGTGTTCTTGTCATGAATGTAAGGAAAAATAGGTGCCACACATATAGAACATAGTGTCAACTAATGCTTGTGCACAATGTTCTCTACCTGTCTTCCACAATAATTCTTTCCTCATCCTCAGCTACCAAGGTTCACCCAGGAAAAATGCGAGCAGCAATATTCAGATATAGCTACTCGTTAGTTTCTTCCATTCCATCACTGTTGTACCGTTTTAGCATGTCCTTCTGCTCTAAAAAAGTTATAGAGTGCAGTACCATGGAAATCTGTGGGATTTATAAACTCTCAGGCTCCTAGTAGCATCCTCGCTACACTCTGACACTACAGCCCTGAGACTTCGAGTTTCTAAATCCCGCAGATTTCAAGGTACCGCACTCTAACTATTATATATTAATTATATATGTATAGTTACTTGTTGAACAAACAAATATTTAACATACAAATGGTGTACTGGATCACAAATAGCGAGAGGGTTAGCTTAGTGTTAGCTTATGTATAAACAATTCAATGCAAGTATTCAATTATTGTAATGAGCTAGCAGTGAAACCCTGTGGATCTTTCTTCTAGCCTTTGAAACTCAAGAGTAGAGTTTACCAAATGCTGAAATAAAAGTTTATTTCCCATGTGTAGTCGAAGTGCACTTGTTGAAAAGTAGGTTTCTTTAATCTTTAACACTTATGGTTATTGAATTCAGCACACTGAAGTCAGCATGTATTCCCTTTTACTTACATTTAATGGTGCCTAGAAATGTAAGTCATCTTTTCATGGTTGTTATGATCTATTCAGCATATTTAGGCTTTGATAAAGTAAACTAAAGTTCAAGCAAATGCTTACTTAGTAAACAAAGTTTAAACAATTGTTCACTAAGTAGATAAAAAAAAGTTTAAGTGATTGTTCATTAGTGGCTTCAGGCCTCGCTAAGCAATCTAATGATTTCAGTGTGCTGCTAAACGCACACTTGAGCTTTATAAAACAAAAACGTGTGAATGTATCTACTTTGACAGTGGGACAATAAATATTATAGATGTATAAATACCATCATGAAATATATAACCCTAAATTTTAATACTAAAATCTTCATTCTTAGTTACATGGGGTCACAACATTTAACCCATTTAAGTTATCCAGGTATATGTGAAATTGTTGTACATTTAATTTATAGACAAACACATACCAATGTGTACTAGTAAGTGATAATAAAACATCATTCACTATCTTCCTGTATGCTGATGGACAAATCAATTGGTACAGAGGAGATTCTACCCCTCCAGCAAGTGTAGGATATGATAAAGGAAACAAAAGTTTCTATGAAATGGTACCAAATTCTCTAACAAGTGCAATTATCAATATTACCTTAACTAGTAATGTTGGAATTAATGGTGTGTGGACATTTCAACTCAATATTGAGCCAGGTAAATTGATAACAATTGTTACATAATATTCTATACTAGCAAGTATCCCGCCACACAGTGGCGCTCGATGTGTTTGCAAAGTAAGAATGCAGTAGCATAAGTTATTTATTGCCACTTTGTTAATATTACATCAGTTTCCCTCTCCCACTCTCTTTGTTCCTGAACTATCCCAGCTTTTCTTCTCCCACCTTTCTTTTCTTCAGCTCATTCTTCTTGAGTCATGGAGTATTTTCTCCTTTGTCTATCTCTCCTGCTTCTCAGTCTCTCTGTCCTTCTATCAAGACTGTGGACTTAAATTTGCGAAACATTTTCCTTCTCTGTGGTACATTCACCTTCCTTTTAGACCTACGTTGCCTTTCCTCGCCGATTCCACTCGCGTTTTAGTTGCCTTTTTGCCTTCTCTTTCCTACTTTCCTTTTTTAAACCTATGCCAAGTGATGATACCTATATCTGTGAAGCTTCAAGCATAACTGGAACAGCTAGAAGAAATATTCAACTAATAATACAAGGTATTTATTTTCACTAATGCAATAAATACTTAAAGGAAAAAACAATTTACTTTTAAGTATTAATTGGTATAAAAAGAGTATGGGGAATGCTATACTACTGTAGCTAGTCTAATTGCATGTCTACGATTAAAACTGCTGTGTCAATATACATTTTACCACTCTTAAAGTCCAATTTTAAGTTGGTATTTCAGTTTTTTATTTGTTGATTGTTTGTTCAATGTGACTCTACATTTGTATACAACTTTAACAATCATACTGTATTGAATATTATTTGATTGTAGAACCTCCTGTCATTACTCAGCCTCCAATGAATACAACTGTATTAGAAGGAGCTACAGTCCATTTTACATGTGCAGCAATAGGAAAGCCTGCACCCAATATCCATTGGACTGTACCTAAAAATGGCGTCTCTGTAACTATTAATTCAAATCTTTATAATATCTCTGATATAACTGAGAATCAAACAGTGAGCATGCTTAATTTGTTCAAAGTAACGCCAGCAATAGCTGGCACATATACATGTATTGTTAATAATACAATAGGAATGGATACGCAATCAGCTCAACTGATTGTTTACAGTAAGTTCATAAAGACTAAATTGAAATTTAGTTCTTACACGAATTAATAATACGCATAATGATTCCAATGAAATCAAATAAAACATTTTATTTACAATCAATAATATCTCAGCTCTTATATATTATGGTAGCAGACTCCTGATTCAGCCAAAAGAATCTCCCATGCACATTGTTGCAAATTAATTGCTGCTTATTATACCCTGGTTCAGTGTCAACATGTCTGTCCACAACAATACCCTCGCTAACCTATCAGCTACTACTAAGTTCACGATACCAAATAATCCCAGTTCTATAAGCTTATGTTTGTAGTGATTACATTGGCTAGAAACATGCTGTTGTCACCTGACTCTGTGCCAGGAGCATGTGGCTCCCTATAAGTAGAAAAAATGGAAGGATGTTTGGCATATTTCTATCTTTAAAAGCATAGGAGAGCATGCACATTTTGCTTTGTAATGATCAAAGAACTAGGTTTTTATGAGTGGATATGACACTCAGGAAGATGTGTTTACTGGTCTCCCTCATATAAATGTAATGTTATAGAGCAAGTGACATGCTACATAAATATCTGTACATATATAGCACAATATAAATTTCTATAGGGTTATTATTAAAAAATGTCTATGTTCTTCGCTACATATCCTTACAAAGAGTAGTTGTGTAGATACATATGCAATAATGAATACACTTTCATTACAATTTGAGAGTCAAGTACTGATTTTACTAAACTTATTTACTTATGAGATAACAGTTCCTTATCTCAAGCTATTCCTGGAACACAGTAAACAAAAAACACAATCTTGTGTTTACTACTCTTCAAGGATCTCCAGTTTACTTTACTTACTTTTGCTGTCTTTTATAGTCATAATTTGTGAGTTTTAGCAACTGTATATACAGTGGCTCAATTAGCTTAAGTGATGTAGTGTTTGGCCTCCAGAAAAAAAATGATTATCTTTCTAAATTCAACTTCAACTGTGAGAATGTATTTATCCATTTCACTGCATTAATTACTAACTTGACTCATAGTAAAGTAAGCAAGTAATGAGTCTTTTTAAATAAGCTTAGTTAGAAAGTTCTTAATGTGTCTATATGTATATATATTTAAAAAGCTCAACAAAAAATTCAATGTTACAGCAAAAAAATGCATTTTAATTTATGGAGAGTTTTAGCTATAGTGTTTAAAAGAAATTCAAAGTTTTCAACACCAAAATTTCACTTTTTATATTATCCCAAAATATACATGATTTGTGAAAACAAACACCATTGAATCTTACCCATTCAATTGAATCAATAATGTGAATAGGTTAATGAAATGATTGATATATTTTGCAGCACCTCCCGAAATTATTCAGCCAAATGAAACATTTACAGTAAGGAAGTATCAGTCAACTGTATTGGAGTGTTCCGCAATAGGAATACCACAACCTCAAATCATATGGAAAGAGTATTATTATTATTATCGCCACTATTATTACATCCGATCCTTAAGGAATTCTTCATCTCACATTATAAGTGATTCAGTTGTAAATGATAAATACATAACTGACAATGGAACTACTTTCATCCACGTCACCAGCTACTTAATTATATCTGAAGTAACGGACATAAAGACTTACATCTGTGAGGCAACAAACGTGTTAGGAACAACCAGAAGAGATCTACTACTTATAGTTCATGGTAATCCTGTTTGAAATGTATAAGAATAGTATTCTTAGAGTTACATGATTAATAGTTTGTTGCTACCTTGAATTGAGGCGCTTTAGTTTGTTTTTGTTTTTGTTTTTTTAGGGCAGCTCACTAAAATGTTAACAACTAGGAAATGACAACTGTAATTTGTTCATGTAGATCCGTAATCAAGTAAAATATTTTGATACTTTGACAAGACATTATAAATCTGCAAACAAAGCAGGAGAGCTTATTTAACTGAAGCATAAAGAAACAGGGATGATAGGGGAAAAGGAAATTATAATTCGGTAAAAAATTATAAAAACAGGCTTGTGAGATTAAAACATTTCGAAAAGGTATCATCCTTACTGTCAATATACACAACTCAATTGTGTGATGACCTTTTACTAATGCAGAATACCTAAATAATTATTGATGAATAAAGATAACTACATAATGATATTACTGACAGGATGCTGCATTCTTATATAGATGGTTAAGGGTGGAGACCCATCCAGCCCACGCATTTTCCTTAAAAATTGATGCTGAAAAAAAAAACTTCAAGCAACGGTGGCAATTCTTTAACATGCTGAATTTATTTAGGGTGATAAAGTCTCTCTGCACACCAAAATTCAGACCATTTGCATCTTCTAAGCCCAGTTAGGAGCGATTTACTTCTGCGGACATTTCGTGTTGTTTCTCCGCAACCGTCCAAGCTTTTCTGCCGATTCAAGACTCTACGGCTTCCTCCCATTATGTTCCCGCTTCCTACGTTTAGTTTTTAGCTATAGCAACTTTACTTTTCTAAATATCCGACCACTAAGGTCAACTTTGCTTCCTGGCACGCTATCAAGAAAATCTAAACGTAGGCCTGTTAACCTTACGTCACCGAATTACTGTTCCAAGTTTAGACTGCATCCCGTGACACCTTATAGCTCAAAAATACAGTGCATCCAGCTTAGAGAACAAATAAATGGCATATTTTATTGTCTTAGTCTTTTCTTTACAGGTGGAGAAATATGGGAGCTACAGATATTATTTTTTGTATACTTATACATCAATGCTATATTGACACATGACATGTTTTATAATTGTGGTATCGTGGTTAATGTTGAGGTTATACTAGGTTGAAGTGCAAGAGTCAAATTGTGAGTATAAATGTGTTTAAGCTGGGAAATTAAAATTATAATAGTTGGAGTTGTTACACTTTGCAAGTTGGAAATATACTAGATGAATTTTCATTTGAACAAAATTCGGTGCATTAATTATATTTGTATAGGCCAATATTTCTATTTTATTAAATAAAAGTGTTTAAGCTGGGATTTCTACATTTTTTGAACTGGAGTATTCTTATTACACCAAATCATAGATAAATGGCTTAAGTTTATGGTTGCTAAATACCAAAGCTATGTAAACAAAATTGAGCAAATTAGAGCTGTTTTTTGATAAAAATATTCAGAAATGGGATGGCACCCTCAAAGTAGTGACGTATCGCGGCTGATTATTCCGGTTCTCATACGTAAACGTGACGTCATGAATGTGCGCATGCTCAATGGAAATCTCGATCACAGCAGTTGTAGAAGAGACTACTTACTGTATTGAGTATGGCTTCTGAGCTAGTTACGTTTAGTGCCCGGGAAAGGGGTATTAAATTTTATGAAATACCCTTGCCCAACGTGAGATCGGGGTGGAGATTCCGCTGTGAGCTGGAGCGGCATAACGCAAGAGATGCGAATAGCATTTGTTTGAAGTGCAGTCCACCTGCACCTTAGGGCACCTCGCAATGGAGGTTTCAGCTCACCTAGCGCTCTTGTTGCAAGCCGGTTTTTTTCGCTGATGGGTGAGTTTGATTGTGTTTTGTGTATTTTTCGATTGTGTTCAGCTCTTAGGATTGTTAGGTCAAAGTTTAATTTAATTTTAAAGATTAATTCAAGACATGACTACTGTATACAATAATAATTAATAATTTAAATAATTTTCAATAGTTTTTTAGAAGCAAGAAGGCTTGTTCCATAAAAAAAAATCATCCCTCATTCATTGTTGTAGGAAGGTGACATCTGCGCCATTTTCCAGGCTTCCTGGAAATAGAAATTTCCGGTACATCATCTGCACTTTGGAGGTGTCGGTTAAAGGTGATGTGCAGCGATTACCCGAAATCAGGGATGTTCTTGGTAATACCTCTCTGAAATGACTAACAATAAAACAACAGTTACGTAATCCAACACTGCCAACATTAACACCCTCACCATGTGACTCTGACACCTCAATTATATATAACGAATCCCCTCAACCTGACAGTGATGACACCCATCTCCCATATGACAGTGACGAGACAGTGACGAAACAGTACTACACCATGACAGTGACGAAACAGTGCTACCCTATGACACAGTGACTGACTTCCATTTGGGATGCTTTCCTCTTCCAGACTCCAGCTCGTCATCCAGCCTCTCGTCTGTCAAGTCCTCCAAGGATGACAGGATCCCAAAGAAATCCGCATAGATCTCCTGGGCCCATTTGCGAATGCTCTGATCACTGAAGCCGGTTGCAAGACCTGCTAGTTTGCAAGCTTCCAGAATCCCCATTCCAGTAGAAATGCAGGCACCAAACATCTGAAGTGCCACAGCCTTTTGAGTAACAAAACTCGTGTGTCTTTCTGTGCGTGTTTGTAGTGTATGCATGCCTTCTGTAATTATGTGTGGACTGTTTAATTATATGGTATAATGTCATTTGTTCATTGTAAGTTGTACACTTGGACTTCATCCTACTAGGTCGAGATGGTGGACACTCTGGTGGTGGACACTCTGGTGGTGGAGCTGATGCATGCCTTCCCTGATGGCCTTCACCTTCAGGATATTCTCAATCTTTTCTCCTGTCTTTGCTGTGCATGCCCTTTTACTGGTTGCATTTAGTGGAATATTGCTGATGTCAGTCAGCAACTCAAGCTCTCCTCTTTTCCTTTTGAAAGCATTTTCTTCAGATCTACTTCCAGAAGCCATACTGAACTGTTGTGTTAATTATTATTAATAAAGACGAGCTATTAATGAAGTGGGGGATTACCCAATCGGTTCGCGCGCGTTTGGGGAAATTCCCCAACGGGGAGTCGGGCATAACGCGCAAGTTTTATAACTGACGATTTGTGACGAACGACAGCGATTTGGTGACGTCAAAATAAAATGGCGATAATGTATTGAAAGTCTATGTAAGGTGACTGATTCTATGACTTCTGTTGGGCCAATTCTTGTTGTACTCTGGAAACTGGTGTAGAATCTAGAAAGAAGAGATATGTCACAGGCATGGTAAAGTATTCTAGCTTAAATATAAAAAAAAATCAATTGTTTGTTCTTTAAGCTGGATGCACTGTACTTGTCGCAAATTCACCCTCTTTGCAGGCCGCCGCGAACTGCGGCTGGGTCAAAACGAAGTGCGCGTAAAACTATAACGCCTCCCCCCCCCCCCCCCCCCCCAGGCCCGGATATTGCATTTTGCGCCCCGCCCACCAAAGGTGCGCTCCGCTTCAGCTGCTTTTTAGTGAGAAGAACGGCTACGGTGCTGTTGAAGAATCACCTACGGTGCTGTTGAAGAAGCACCCAGCTTGTTAGATTTCGATACTAAGCTGGGAGGGGTCCTGCAGTGGATTTATACAGTACCCCGTTCAGGCGATACTAGCACGTCTGCCTTACCAACGCACAGGTAAGCGAATTAGCTAGTAGTGTAAGGATTTGAAGAAATAGCCCACTGATTATGTGTGCGAACATTTTAGGTGAAACCTTCTGTGAGGTAGTGGCTCTGAAAAGAGCCGGGTTGGAAAAAAAGGACTCATTTTCTTTGGCTGTATTTGAAGTGCTTGGACAGTTTCTCCTGGAGGGGTTTGCTGTTAATTCCTCTATCCTTCAGAATTCGTACAAATTCTTCTCGGTCCTTGCATTCAGATTTGAGCAGTTCCAAGTCTCCATAGCTCAATCCAACCCTGGTCCAGAAGTCTGGAGTCGTATGGCTGAATTATCACAAACTGAGGGAGACTGGACACATCAAACACCAAACCATTCTGTTGAGCGATAGCTGAAAGCTTCTCAACTAACTCTTGAAGTGCTTCCTGCGGAGCTGGGGAAACTTCAGTGGAACTCACAACTGGATGAGAAGAGACAGGAGGAGAATTGTGGTCATCATGTGACTAGGTAGTGAGATCATTTAGAACTTGAGATGGATTAAAAAATGCTAGAGGGTGTGATTCACATGGTGGAGCAGTAGGAGTGGACACTAAATCTTGAGAAGGTGAATCAGGGAGCACTTCTGATGATGACTCCCGAAGAGAGGGCGTGACATCATGACCAGTAAAGGAAGGATCATCAAGAGTATCAGTGGAAGCCCCACCTATTGCTGGGACTTGCTCCAATCCTATGTCTATACAATATATATATATATATATATATATATATATATATATATATAAATAATACTTATAGCACGAGTCAGAGTACAATATGGGAAAATATTTTACGAGCACACAAAATATTTTCACGAGCCAAAGGCGAGTGAAAATGTGGCGTGAGAGTAAAATATCATTCCCATATTGTACGACGAGTGTGATATGTGATTTTTTGCTTCTTTGAAATTTTTCTCAACCGGTTACAATACAATTTTTATTGATTTTACTCGCTGCGCGCGCTACAAAGAGCGTACAATATAAACCGTACAATATGGGAGAATACAGAACGCTCGCGTGATGCGGAAATATTCAAGTAAAAATATAAAAGCTGCAATAAATATATATATATGTATGTAAATATTTTTTAATATTATATTTATTTACTTATTTCTTACTTCTTCTCAAAGCACATTTCATTTTCCTCATTTCTGTGGCTGCACTAATAGCCCTCTTCCTTTTCCTGGAAGGCATGATTATAGTTTGCTGTTGAAGCTGGTTGTAACAACAACGTGGTCAAAGCTAACCCACCAGTAGGCTACTGAGGTTAGGGACTCTCGAGATTTTTGTCCCGCTTTGCGCCGCTAATATATCAAGCGGTGGTTATGCTTGCGAGATGCATGCGGAGCCAGGTGACGGTGGTAGATTTTCATGGTTGATAGCACTTAACACTTCCCACAGCCTTACCAACGGTTGCTATGGGTCTCCTCCATAAGCAGTAATGAAAAGATATTGACCATAAAACTCATGTCAATAATGTTTCAGTCCATGACTCACTCAAGTGACTCTATATATCCGTAGCATTCCTACGATATGATATCTTCATGGTTAAAGATCAGTAACAAAAATATCTTTTCCATGGCACAGGAACCGTGTGGGTTCAAGGGCAATGTAGTCTCACAAGCCAGACCCTTTACCTATTAGGTAAAGGGTCTGACTCACAAGACTAGGGCAATGGCCCCACCACTTTTTACCAGCAAAGTTTGTGAAGATTGTCGCATTTGGACATATTATTTAAAGCTTACATTTATTTTTCAGGGGTGGATCTAAGATACTATTTTCTGAAGAATTAATAAATGCCAAATTTGCTCTACTTTGGCACACAACAAACTAGGTCAGCCATATTATACATACAAATAGTAAAAATCCTGACTCAGAATATGAATAAGTAGAGGTGTATTCTTAAAAAGATTGCACTGGAGGATGAGGAAAAAATGACAAACAAAAAGTGATAGCTCCTATACTTATATTTCTACTTACAAGAATGAAATACAGTAGCTAATGAGGCCTCATTTGACAAAAAGGGAGGTTCATATGCACATTTCAATTATATAATACACTGATTATTTTTCTCAACTTGAACAGAACTTACTATACAAGCAATCTGAAATTATATTTCGGTAAAAAATTATAAAAACAAGTTTTCAATGAGTGTGCTAGCTAAATGTTAAATTCTTACATGTACTGCCAAGCAGAAGTATTTCTCTCTTAAGAATTATACCAAATTGTTACACTAACATGCCAAAAAAATTACATAACTTAATGTCAAATAGACCTTGATAATCCCCCACCCCCTGTGTATGCCCCTGTCAAATTAATATTGAAAGCACACTGGGGAAAGCCCCCACCACTCATAATTTTCTTCTTACAGCCATGTTTTCAGTGAAGCATGGGACTCTTAAAAACTTAAAAATAGTACAAATATGTATACAGTTGTTGATCATTAATTTAAGTCATTGTGACTGTTCAAATGACCAGTAGCTCCCGACAAAAAAGTACTCCGCTACTAAAAAAACGACCGAGTTTGTTTATCAACCTGGTAAGGAGTTGTCAATACCATAGTTACCGTATGATAGCCACTGGTTTTTGTAACTGAAAAAAAAACTTTGAGGCATTAACGCACAGGTTTGAGCCTAACTCTTAAATATGACTTGCTGAGGGGAAAGCAAAAAAAAGCTGTGTTTTAAGAGAAAAAGTGAACCACTTATTATTCCGCAGAGTGATAAGGTAAGATATTTCACTCTCAGGCTTTATTTTCACTTGCCTCTGGCTCTTGAAAGTAAATTAGCCTGCTTGTCAAATATTTTTGCCATATCTCACTCTGACTCATGTAATAAGTATTATATGTATAAGATACACCCGATTTTCAATTGTCCACTCCTTTTTAGGTGCATTGTAATGAGATTCCTACTAACAAATTTTGCAATCAAGCTTAATCAAATTGCTTTTGAAGTTCCTATCTCTCGGTCGTTAAAATATACAAGACTTTACTGATTAAAGGACAATCCCTAGTATACCTTATTAAGTTACGTCATGCAAATAAAAAACTATTACTTCTATTATATATTTGTAGATACTGCTATACACTACAATATAAATTAAATTTCAATTCCTACTAACAAGTTTCAATTTCTAGCTATACACATTTACTACACGTAAAATTCTAAAATTTTTATCTGAACAAATGAAATGCATTTTGTCAAAGTTTCTAAAAGCAATTATAGGAAGCATGTTATATGACTACTGGTATGTTGTAAATACTTGTTTATATTTATTCTTAGTACTGTATTAATAATTTGTAGATATAATATAATATGTATAGCTTAATATGTATAATAAATTGCAAAATGTATGATATGATTTCAGACATTCCCAATATTAATTTGCCACCACAAAACCAGACCGTGCTACAAGGCAACCGAATATTCTTTCAGTGTAATGCTTATGGGATTCCAGCACCCAACATATCTTGGTTCATTCAACTAAATGATAATATTACAAAATTAGACAATAATCAAGATTTCTATATCAATACCTACAATATTAATGGAAACACATCAGTAAGTACACTTACATTAAATAGAATAGGATTGGCACAAATTTGGCTGGTAATCTGCAATGCTTCAAATATGATTGGAGAGGATACACAGGCAGCATACTTGACAATTTATGGTAAGTAATATTTTAATATTATAAAAGTCACTACAGAGACGTAAAATACTGAATTTTTTTCATAATTGCCCCTATAATCCATTATTTCTTGTTGTAGGCAATTGTTTTGGTTTTCATTATTCATTTTATTTCATTTAACTATACAATTTACAAACTTTTCTAATCCAGACAAACTTATATACTTGTACTGAAAACAATGATCATAATAACTGGTATGTTTAATAAAAATAGCTACTACTATTACAAATCAGTTGATTTGAACTGATCCAAACAAGAAGTCACAGATCACATATATCCTAATAATAGTAACATATATCCTAATAATAGTAACATTTTAAGCAAAGAAAAACAGCCCTGGTCTCTTGATAAACAAGTACTTCAATGTCATTTTTACTGTAATTAAAGCTAAGTGGTCCACTTATGTATTACTAATTTAGATGTGCCTAATATTGTTACTACAAATTTACACAATCAGACTGCAATGCAAGGAGTTACAATTAATTATACCTGCATTGCTGAAGGATTTCCTGCACCAAATATCTCATGGATTATTCATCAAAATGATGCTTCACACCAAATTCTGGATAGCGATAATTTTTATGTACAAACGCAATACAATGAGAGCCATACAATAAGTATGCTCATAATGTCAAGAATAAGAACGAACTCAACAGGGGAATACACTTGCAATGCTACTAATATTGTTGGATGGAATACAAAATCTAGCTACCTAACTGTTCAATGTAAGTTGTTACTGCTGTAGGCATATCAGGTGATATACCTAAAGCAATGATGTATATCTTTATGAAAACCTTAATTAGAAATTATTTTAATAAAATATTTTAGTGGAGTATGAAAAACATAATATATAATATATATTCATTCAATGATAGATATCTTCAAAATAGAATTTTTAGGTCATTCAAGATATCAGAACATTATCACACTCAGTATTGTGCAAGCTCATTACCCCCAACATATTCCATTATGGGTATTTTCACAATAGTGATCTTGTTGTGGCCAGTATGATATGTATCCCAATCACACAGAGTGTTATCTCTCTCTCTGTATTGGCCAAGCTCATTACCCTCAATATGCCAGAAGTTAGTAGCAACTGGCCAAAGCTTACCCAACTTGGTCAGAGCAGCTGCTAAATATCAGCTGCAGGTGTGGGGAGCCCCTATGAACTAACACTCAAGTTATATAACCTATTTTACATCATGAGTTACCATTCTAGCACAAATTACTGCAATGAATATATCTAACAAAGACCATGTCATGTATTAAGATATTTCACTCTCAGGCTAGTATGGGGATTACTTAAGCACAGTGTGGGCTGAAACAAGAGAGTTCACCAAATTGAACTAAGAGAATCTGCTTATGAAAATCTGGGAAAAACTCCACTATTCTCAAACAGCACATAAAATTGTTTCTTTCATTATCTTATAATAGATCAAAGATTAACTCCATTTCATCTCCTGAAATATATAGAAAAAAAGAATGTTTTAATTCATGAATTGCGTAAAGTACAACTAATATTTTTTAAGATCCTTAAAACTGACAAAATCTAACTAGAACTAATTGAAAATGTTTGAAAATAGCTAAACTAAAGCTAAACTATTCAAAAGAGTCCATAACCTAATAAGAAGTAGCTAATAGTCGTAAGAAAACTTCAACAACTGAAAAAACTAACTAGAGAACAAAATAGGAACAGTAAACAACACTAGAAATTACATAGTGTGATATCAATGAGTTAACTCACTGGGTCACTATTAAAATACTATTGTGGTGTGATGGGGCGTGTAAGAGACTGCCAAAGGTAGGTTACTGCCACCAGAGCTGTCTGGGCTTCATGTTTCAAGGTGATCAATCCTGCAGGTGTTTAATCTGCTGGACCAAGCAAGGAACTACTAGGCTATCCTCAACCAAGGGTTCAATTTAGAAGCTTTCTCAGAATACGGAGATTGAAAGATATATAATTCTTGCAGCACTCGATACAGACAATTGAGAAACTCAGAATGAACAGACTATATAATGAACTAGCTAGATGTGTTGAACATGTGAAACAGAAATATGATGAATACATACAAAGCTTGGGAATTACATAACCACAGTGAGTGAGGTGGGTAAGGTGAATTGGATCAATAGAACAAAGGAAAGTTGAGAAAGGGTACTAATGGAGTTACAAGTTAAGTTAATTGAGCAAGTGAACACATAAATTAAGGAAGTAGTAAGTAATTAATAAAAAATAGTTCTATTGTTTGCAGAATGTGGTGAGGTATTTATCACATCTATATAGCATAGAAAAAAATATTATAATAGTGACAACACTATAAGACGTAAATATAAGGAAAAAATTAGGGTGCTGGAACAGTTTAAGAGCCCATTCTTAAGGTTCTTGTCTTCAACCAAGAAATTCTAGATGACATAGTAGAGGAGAACATCAAATATCAAATGAACTGTAACTTAGTCAGCGTAATATGATTATGGCAAAAGTAGATATCAGTGTTTAAGTAGTAATTAATAAATAATCCATTGAATCAGTTACATTGAATTTATTTATATTGTCATTGTAGTATCACCAGAAATAGTTCAGCCTCTATTGAATGAAACATTTACAGTGAGGAAGTATCAGTCAACTGTATTGGAGTGTTCCGCAATAGGAATACCACAACCTCATATCATATGGAAAGAGTATTATTATTATTATCGCCACTATTATTACATCCAGACCATAAGGAATTCTTCATCTCACATTATAAGTGATTCAGTTGTAAATGATACATACGTAACTGATAGTGGACCTGTATTCTATGTTACCAGCTACTTAACAATATCTGAAGTTATTGACAGAAAGACTTACATCTGTGAGGCTTCAAGTGTGTCAGGAACAATCAGTAGAGGTCTTCTACTTGTAGTTCAAGGTACCAAATCTAATTATTCTGGAACTTGATTTTCAGTTTATAGAAGATGGCATAAAATTAATTAAAATAATTTGCTTGTTCATTTATTTCAGTTGCTCCAAACATAACATCAAATCCAATGGTCAAGACAATCATTAATGCCACCTCAGTGAGCTTCTCTTGTGTTGCTGAGAGCAATCCCAGCTCTAATATATCATGGATCCATCATGGACTAATTATTGAAAATAATGGCAACTTCACAATTACAACCATTTATACATATTATACTTCATATACAGTTAGCATCAGTATTTTAACTATTAATAGTGTAAATTCATCACAAAATGGCACTTACACCTGTATTGCCAGCAATGAAATAGGCACTGACTCTGAAATTTACACCTTACTAGTTTATGGTGAGATAATTGATTATTAAACCTTTTTACTTTATTATCACCACGGATAGTTACAATCTAACCAATAGTGTACTAATAAAAAATATTACACAATAGGTACAAGGAATATAGTTTAGGATCATTATATAAATTATCATTGTTATAAGTACATGGACACATTTGTATTCATTTCAGTTTTGTTTCTTCTAATTGAATTTTTGTTGTTGTGGTTGTTGTTGTTTCTTTGTTGTTTTTGGTTTTGTTTTGTTTTTGTTTTTGTTTTTGCAGTGGCTCCAACTACAACTCTTCCTTTCTTCAATCACACAATTGTGGCTGGCTCTGCACTGGACCTAGCATGCATAGCCAATGGCTTCCCTTTACCTGTCATAACATGGTTGGTTCAATCTCACGAAAGTCTAGAAAAACGAATAACAAGTCCAACAAATTTCAACATTACTCAGAATTACAGCCATAGCACTTTCAGAATAAGACATGCTAGACCTCAGTTGACTGGTGTGTATACTTGTATTGCCAGTAATGCAGCTGGCAGTGACACAGAATCAACTAATGTAGTTGTCCATAGTAAGTTAATGAGTAAATAGTAAGTAGAAGTAAGTAATAGTAATAAACTAGTAGAAATTACAAACAATGAGAACAATTTCATATGGTACTTAAAGATATCTGGTGTTACAATTTTAATCAAGACTATTCTGCTCCATGGAGTATTCTTCAGTTGATTAACACAGAAACACAATGATTTTATTGTGCATACTGAAGAATGCTCCATCAGAAATGTCTTGATTTTAAATTAATTTTAAATTTAGTTTTCTTCAACTAATTTAAATAATGAGTGAATGTTGTTAAATGCTACCTGGAATTACTGAGACTCAATATAATCTATAATATGTTGTCAAAAAGAATATGATTTCAGTGTCCAGCTGCTAAATACTACACTTGTGGTTTAAAAAAACTATGCTAAGAACTGAACTTATAGTGATCTTTCTCTTAATTACTATTTGTGGTGATGCAGTGATAGTATCAGCTTATAATAATATATTACCTACCACCCTCAGTCCCAATGCTTTATGAATGGACATAAACTTTTTATCCGGGAGAAATTCTCCGCACAGGAAGGTATTGAGTGAATACACTTATCTCCAAAATACGGAGTATAGCCAGCCCATTTCCAGCAAAACAATCTAATTAATAGGAAAAATAATAACCTCATGTTAGCAACTAGAGTCAACAATTTTTAAAATAAAAATTCCCAGCTCTCCTGTTACAGATGTACAAATAATAACAAGTGTTGCTTCATTTATGCAGCGCAGTATATATATTTTTAAAGAAACCTGCAGTTATTTAGTAAGCTCACTACATTTTCAAAGAGTTGCATCCTCTTACTGTAACATAATCATGAGAACTAAGGGGTTTTTTTGTAACGTAAAAAAAGAAGTTGAATCTAAAAAATATTGCTACCAATTCCATATTAATGACAAGCTTCTTATTGGTGTATTCTAAAATACAAGAGGTGATACATATAAAATCATTTTATTTTACAAGCTGAATAGGCTAGGCAATGTATGTCAAAAATACAATGACCCAGCTATATTAATCTGACCATAAACATTCTGCTGCAATTTACTTTTATTCACAAATTTTCATGCACAAAATATTACACAATATCTGAATAAAACTATCAGACTCACTTAACATATGTATTCAATGCATAAACCTTTATTTATGGCATAAATAGCCAGCTAAATTTTAGTTGCTTCTACCTTAGTCAACTATAAAACATTAGCTTGGAATTTTATCACAGACCAGAAGTCATTTCAATCATTTTCTCTTTTACGCTATAGCTAATCAGCAGATTTGAATACATTATTTGCATACCAGTCATAATCAGTGTTGATAGTAAATTCTTGTAATGTATGCATATAATATATATGTAATATATATATGCTTGACATTACAGGCCCTGCTATGTTGTTTCGGCTAAGCATTTATCAACTAATAGAAGTAACTGAAGGTGAATCTGCCACTTTCTTTTGCACAGCTAGAGGAATTCCACCACCAACTATTAATTGGCCTACAGCTAATATTAGCACTAAGCATATCATTAAATTACATACTCAACAGACAAATTTATACTATTACACATTCTCCAACTTTACCTTACTGAATGTTACAAGAAGTTCATACAGAGAGTACTCCTGCAGTGCAAGTAATTACATTGGCAAAGATATTCGCACTTTCAACTTATCAGTAAATAGTAAGTTTAAAACAGAACTAAATACTTTCATATCTCATTTGCAAGAAGTAACCCTATACTATTTTTTATTCATGTCTTCTTGTGTATAGCATAATAATAATTTCACTAATAGAATTTTAATATTACAATTGATTTCATATGAGTGTGATAACTTTTTTGTATTTGAAAATTACATCTCAAGAGCTTAACTTGGATTTCTTAAGTGAATGTTAGTATGTAATTATAGTAGTTTTTCTAATGTACCAACTTTAAGATGTCGAGCAAAAATATTAATAAAATTTAACATTTCCATGTTTAACAATTATATAGTTCCACCATCGATTATTGATACTACTGATCACACAACTCAGCTCATAGCACCAGCAAAGATTCAACTTTCTTGTACAGCAGAAGGATACCCTCTTCCAGACATCAGATGGAGAAAAATCTCTTACAATGGCACTACGGAGCTATTTTTTCCAAATTTACAACATCCAAGAATTTCAATAAGTCAAAATATGAATGTCACCTCAACTTCCACCACAAGTATCTTCACAATTGGCATATCTTATGCCAATGATTCTGCTAACTACACTTGTGAGGCAGAAAATAAGATAAGGACTATTCTTTCAAATCCTCTTATTACACACATTCATTGTAAGTAGCCATAATTATATATGACAGTGAGAATTTGAATTTTCTTATTATTTAAAGAATTGTATTTCAGTATTGATTTGTTTTCTTTTCATACTACTAAATTGTTATAAATTCATAATAAAATATACTTGTACATCTACAGTATCAACACCTACAAATTTCTCTGTCCACACAACTTCCACTACCAGTGTTTCCTTATTGTGGGGACATCAAGAAGCAACAGCTTTAGATTACTATTATGAAGTAATTATAAAAGTTGTAATTAATGATCGTATTTAGTGTAAATAATTAATTATAGTCTATAACTGCACAATATTAACTGTATTTAAAGCCACAAATGGCACTTTAATACTACAATTACCACATTATGTAGGTGTTTTTAGGTGTTGTCATTAATGGAAGCCAAAGTTCTTCAAGAGTAAAATTTAATTCCAAAAATTCAACTATATTCTTGAATGGGACTTGGAACGTCGAGGTGACAAACTTATCTCCAGGACATAGATACAATATTTCAATCAGAAGTGTCTTTGGATTGTATAATCAGCAATACCAAAGCATAATCGTGGGACCATTGACAGTAGTTACTGCATCTAGTGAGTTAATTGTTATTCCTTGCCCTTGTACTTGAAATTAGTACCTGACTATTTTCACTCAAATCGATTATTTCATATGAGATTTCTTACATTCAATGTTTTTATTACGTTTTATTGTTTTTAGATGCACTTTTCCAATTGCGACTGCAATTGATAACCTCTTGTTCAAGTTGGATAGTAAGTACCTGATTGCATTCATACATACAATATCTTATTAGCTGAAAAAGGTGCCGAATAATGTGCAATGTGAAAAACATAAGAATAAACATATAATTGTGGCCACAATGCAGTGAGTACAATATAATGTCCATAACTTTATCACTAGCACAATTCTAACGGTTAAACAATACAGACGTTTCGACACCTCCAGATGTCATCATCAGTGAGAATAATACAAATAAGTGAAAATTCCTAGGAAATAAACAAAAAAAAAGTTGGTTTTTTTGTTTATTTCCTAGGCATTTTCATAATGCCATTTGTATAGGTGTCAAAATGTATGTATTGTTTCATTGTTATATGCTAGTGATAGATAAAAAATAGTTATGGATATTGTTCTCCTGCAACAGCAGGTTTAAATACAATATAATGTGTTTGTGTGTGCATTCATTTCCATTATTAGAATGAGAAACCCACAGAGAAGTCTTCTCAAGTGGATCAAAAATTAAATTCAGTACTTCAAAAAAACTGTAAATGCAATCTTGCACAAAACAGAGTGATTCGCAATGGAGTATTTATATGCTACAAAGATTCTCCTGAATTCATTACATACAGAGGTCAGATCCATGGCACTGCTTCACATTCAGTATCAGAAATGATAGAATTCATAGAGCAATGGCTGAAAACTAGTCCTTCTCTACAAATACAAGCTCAGCTTCTGCATGTGGAATCAAGTTGTCCAGTAGAGGTGCAGTCAGTCAATGAAAAAGAATGCTTAACGAGTGGTGTGACCACATCTACCATTGCATCCAGCTCTCCATTGAGCATTATGACAGTTGCTGCCATAACTGGAGGAGCTATGTTTATTGTCATAATGACATGCTCCATAGTAGCAATTATTACTTGTTTTGTGGTAAGAAGAAGGAAATCTCACCACAATATGCTTAATAGAATTCACAATGTCACCTCAAAGTAAGTAAAATACATTTGCCCCCTGCTACTTCATGGTAGTATTAAATTATCAGATAATCAGTGGAAGTTATAACAAGTCTTTTATACATCCTTTTAACATTTTATTTTATAGTTCTACAGAACCAAATACTACACTCAGCAATTACACCTCAACAACTGATAATCCTTCAAAAACTCCTGAAGAATCTAATGACTACGAATGTATAGAATTGTACAACAAAAAATGTGACACCACAACTGAGAATAACCAGAATTTTTCCTTCAGTACTTGTGCAGTATACGGCTTGCATAAACAAGATCCAGGAAAGGAGCATGAAGAGCACTACGCTGCTATTCACTAAAGTGGAACACAATAGTAACTCATCACAAGTAGTGATTATCCTTTTTCCTTTTTTAGCTTCTGTGATAAAAACATTATATTTTGGTATAACAATACTTATAAAAATGATTTCTCGTAGCTTTTATTTTTGGTGTAATTAATATAATTGAAAACCTCATTATTTTTGTAAGCAATTGTATGACTAATTATAATACTCTTTTTGTAACAGTCCAATATGCTATTATACTACATCCAGCCTGATTTATGATTGCTCTAATTGATATTATATACATTAGGAGGCTTGAAAACAATGTCTCAAGCAAAACATTACATTTATGAAGGTAAATAAGCTGTGTGAAATATACGAGAGCCTTTGCTAGAAGTATTTACCATCTATATAGCTAAAATTATGAAAGAAAAGTGCATGACATTCAAAACTCCATTTGTTGGGGTTGAAGCAAGTGGATTTCCTTTCAGACATCACAAAACTTATATCTATGTTTGTGCAGATGTTTGCTGTATATCACATATAAATGCCTCAAACAATTCTTTAATAAACACTGCATATACACTGGGTTGATCCTTGGCTTGCCAGTTGCTACATAAAATACAACAATCGCCTTGAAGCAACGCCGAAACAGAACAGGGCGTGCCCGCGTTAATTCCGTATTCAACCGCAATCCGTATACTATTGCTTATTACAAGTATGATTTAGCAGCAAAAACACTTGCTAACCAATGCACAATTATCCACTGGTAGGTCTAATATTAACACTATGCTTAGAAGGCTGACTTTATAGCAAGGGACACTGGGAGTTCTCCTCAAATTTTTTTTTAAGATTCTCTTTTAATTATAGAACAACAGTTCAGTCATTCTTGGCTGAATAATTTATCAATAGCAATTTTTTTTCAGTTCAATATTATCTGCTAGAACTGAGAAAATTTGCCATTATGATTGTAGAACAAGTATTTTTGTAATTGCCAATAAATCTATCAATACGCCTAATATTTAGTTGCTATAGCTTTACTATGACTTACATAGAGAGTTGTGTACTCATTTCCAAAGAACAGAAATGAGTTGGTAAGGTAGATGATGTCAGAATTGCCATCAAGGGTTGGTCCAACTAAAGAATCATTCACATCTTGACCGTAGGGATAAAAACTACTTAAAGGAACTCCATTGCTGAAGTAAGGCAAATTAAGTAGAAAAAGCAGTACTAAGTCCATTATTACTAATAGCATCCATTGGCGGGTTATGCGTAAATTAACCGTTTATATATTGAACGAGTTAATTAAAAAAACAAAGCAAAAACAACAACAACAACAACAAAAAGTAAAACCAAAAAAAACAAAACAAAACAGAAGCATTGTAAAGGTCTTCACTTGCAGCTATTCTAAATAGGGTTAACACAGCCATTGCAATTGAGGCTGTTCTTCGGATATTACATCTTAAACTATTAAATAAATTAGCCAATTACTTTTTATGAAGCTTGTGGCGCGCTCATAGTGTTGTGCCGGGAGAGCGACTTAGTTAAAGCGAGCTAGCGGAGTGAACGAAACGTTACATAGGTAGTAGCTAAACACATAATACTTAGTCGAGCTTCTTAGTTTGCTGTTGAAGTGAAATACAAATTCCATAACAATGTCAAAACACGAACAAAGATCAATGCTTAATCCAATGCCAATTAAAATGCAGACAAATTGTTCAATATTATAATAATAGCAAAAAGTAGTACAAAAGCCTTCACTGCTGTCAACAAATACTATTGTGACTATTATAACTCCCTTCACATTATTATACACACATCATTATAAGTGCTAGGTAAACTTCACATCAGCCCTATAAATCAGCTGTGGCATAGCTACATAGGTAGTCACTTGCTGTCCTGCAGTTGAAAAGTCCTTTTTAATTATCTATACTGGACATCAGATGTGGATTCTCAGTTCGTAATAAACAGTGACACATTATAATATAATAAACTATTTTCAGTATCATTATTGAGTTGAATTTAATCCTGAGATATCTGAGAATACACAAGTATGTGTGAATATCCCAGAAAAGGAGAATTATTGAATGAAATTGTAATGGCTTCGGCACACAGATAAAGACAACATGAGGTACATTTCAGATGGGAAAGTCAATATGTTAGGATACAACCATGGAACAGGTTAACTCCTTTCCTGAGATGGAAATCATCTTTATTATGTCCCATGCATCTATGCCAGTCCACCAAGATAAAAGTGAATGTGTAATATAGAAAGAAATTTTGCTACAACCAAAAATCAAATCCAAACAAGCAAACATATTACTCCCTCCCTCCCCTCCCCTCCCTTCCCCCCTCCCTCCAGGAGAAAAAATGACCATTGCTTCTCTATTTAATGTTGGAAACAAAGCTATTATACTGATGCATTGTATAATGTTCTTATTTTTTCTTATGAATTGGTTTATGAGAATTAATTTTTTTCTGATATGGACTCACACCCCCTAAACATTCATACTCACTATAATTTACACAATTGAACTGATATTTCACTGTGACTGACATAAAAGTGGATTATAAAAATGAAAACGTGATTTTTTGAGTGTTATAAATTTACACAAAAATTATAAGCTATACAATGAAATAATTTTACAAGTCATACTAAAATTCTAAATTATTATCGTCATTATACAAAGCATAAGGTTTTAAAAACTGTGCAAAAAAGTTAATATTGTTGTGCATGTTTTGTGAATACACTGTTAAAATTGGGGTGCATGGGAATTCCATTTTGAGGTGTCCAGGTCACTGGCTGTACTACTCCTCATGGGGTGTTACCATTTCACCTAGAGGAAGTGTTCAGTTACACCCCTGTACACCCTTCATTATACCAAATGGAGTGTTGTGATACACCCATGTTCAAGGACCAAGTGTTCTACTACACCCTATCAGAGCTCATAATGCACCAAATATGGTGTTATTGATACTCTACCAATGGGGTGTTGTGATACTCCCTTTTTTAGCTACTACAACACTCCAAATGGCGTAGTATAAAATTTATTCCAGTAATCAGCAAATGCCATTGGTCTGACATTGTATCTGTGTGATAGGAAGAATTAACTGTTCATGAATGAATGAAGATGCTCAGGAATTCTTCATACAGCCAGGAGGATTAGAACTGTTCATCACTCATGTCAGCAGTGATGTACAAACAGCAACAATGAACAACAACAAAACATAATGGTAATTGACTTTGGACCAGTGTTGGGTTAAGCCCTGTAATTAAGAACTTAAGTCCAAGCTCAAGTCTTTATGCACTGCTTTGTAATGATCAAAGAACTAGGTTTTTATGAGTGGATATGACACTCAGGAAGATGTGTTTACTGGTCTCCCTCATATAAATGTAATGTTATAGAGCAAGTGACATGCTGCTACATAAATATCTGTACATATATAGCACAATATAAATTTCTATAGGGTTATTATTAAAAATGTCTATGTTCTTCGCTACATATCCTTACAAAGAGCAGTTGTGTAGATACATATGCAATAATGAATACACTTTCATTATAATTTGAGAGTCAAGTACTGATTTTACTAAACTTATTTACTTATGAGATAACAGTTCCTTATCTCAAGCTATTCCTGGAACACAGTAAACAAAAAACACAATCTTGTGTTTACTACTCTTCAAGGATCTCCAGTTTACTTTACTTACTTTTGCTGTCTTTTATAGCCATAATTTGTGAGTTTTAGCAACTGTGGCTCAATTAGCTTAAGTGATGTAGTGTTTAACCTCCAAAAAAAATGATTATCTTTCTAAAATCAACTTCAACTGTGAGAATGTATTTATCCATTTCACTGCATTAATTACTAACTTGACTCATAGTAAAGTAAGCAAGTAATGAGTCTTTTTAAATAAGCTCAGAAAGTATTTAATGTGTCCATATTATATTTAAAAAGCTCAACAAAAAATTCAATGTTACAGCAAAAAAATGCATTTAAATTTATGGAGAGTTTTAGCTATAGTGTTAAAAAGTAATTCAAAGTTTTCAACATTAAAATTTCACTTTCAATATTATCCCAAAATATACATGATTAGTGAAAACAAACACCATTGAATCTTACCCATTCAATTGAATCAATAAAGTGAATAGGTTAATGAAATGATTGATATATTTTGCAGCACCTCCCGAAATTATTCAGCCAAATGAAGCATTTACAGTAAGGAAGTATCAGTCAACTGTATTGGAGTGTTCCGCAATAGGTATACCACAACCTCATATCATATGGAAAGAGTATTATTATTATTATCGACACTATTATTACGTCCAATCCTTAAGGAATTCTTCGTCTCACATTATAAGTGATTCAGTTGTAAATGATAAATACATAACTGACAATGGAACTCTCATCCACGTCACCAGCTACTTAACTATATCTGAAGTAACAGACATAAAGACTTACATCTGTGAGGCAACAAACGTGTTAGGAACAACCAGAAGAGATCTACTACTTATAGTTTATGGTAATCATGCTTGAAATTTATTAGAATAGTATTCTTAGAGTTGCATGATTAAGAAACTATGTGCAATTTATAGTTTGTTGCTACCTTGAATTGAGGTGCTTTAGTTTGTTTTTGTTTTTTTGTTTTTTTAGGGCAGCTCACTAAAATGTTAACAACTAGGAAATGACAACTGTAATTTGTTCATGTGATCCGTAATCAAGTAAAATATTTTGATACTTTGACGAGACATTATAAATCTGCAATCAAAGCAAGACTTATTTAACTGAAGCATAAAGAAACAGGGATGATAGGGAAAAAGGAAATTATAATTCGGTAAAAAATTATAAAAACAAGTTTTCAATGAGTGTGCTAGCTAAATGTTAAATTCTTACATGTACTGCCAAGCAGAAGTATTTCTCTCTTAAGAATTATACCAAATTGTTACACTAACATGCCAAAACAATGACATAACTTAATGTCAAATAGACCTTGATAATCCCCTACCCCCTGTGTATGCCCCTGTCAAATTAATATTGAAAGCACACTGGGGAAAGCCCCCACCACTCACAATTTGCTTCTTACAGCCATGTTTAGTGAAGCATGGGACTCTTAAAACTTAAAAATAGTACAAATATGTATACAGTTGTTGATCATTAATTTAAGTCATTGTGACTGTTCAAATGACCAGTAGCTCCCGACAAAAAAGTACTCCGCTACTAAAAAAACGACCGAGTTTGTCTATCAGCCTGGTAAGGAGTTGTCAATACTATAGTTACCGTATGGTAGCCACTAATTTTTGTAACTGAAAAAAAACTTTGAGACATTATCGCACAGGTTTGAGCCTAACTCTTAAATATGACTTGCTTACTCCTGTATTACCACAAGAAGAGGGGAAAGCAACAAAATGATAATATTACAAAATTAGACAATAATCAAGATTTCTATATCAATACCTACAATATTAATGGAAACACATCAGTAAGTACACTTACATTAAATAGAATAGGATTGGCACAAATTTGGCTGGTAATCTGCAATGCTTCCAATGTGATTGGAGAATATACACAGGCAGCATACTTGATAATTTTATGGTAAGTAATATAAAGTACAACTAATATTTTTTAAAAAAAACTAAAACTAAACCATTCAAAAGAGTCCATAACCTAATAAGAAGTAGCTAATAGTCGTAAGGGAACTTCAACAACTGAAAAAACTAACTAGTGGACAAAATGGGAACAGTATACAACACTAGAAATTACATAGTGTGGTATCAATGAGTTAACTCACTGGGTCACTATTAAAATACTATTGTGAAGATATCTAGTGTGGTGTGATGGGGCGTGTAAGAGACTGCTAAAGGTAGGTTGGACTTCATGTTTCAAGGTGATCAATCCTGCAGGTGTTTAATCTGCTGGACTGAGCAAGGAATTACTAGGCTTTCCTCAACCAAGGGTTCAATTTGGAAGCATTCTCAGAATTCAGAGATAGAAAGATTTATAATTCTTGCAGCACTCAATACAGACAACTGAGAAACTCAGAATGAACAGACTATATAATGAAATGTCTAGATGTGTTAAACATGTGAAACAGAAATATGATGAAAACATATAAAGCTTGGGAATTACATAACCACAGAGAGTGAGGTGGGTAAATTGAATGGGATCAATAGAACAAAGGAAAGTTGAGAAAGGGTACTAATGGAGTTACAAGTTAAGTTAATTGAACAAGTGAACAAATAAATTAAGGAAGTAGTAAGTAATTAATAAAAAATAGTTCTATAGTTTGCAGAATGTGGTGAGGTATTCATCACATCTAGCATAGAAAAAAATATATAATAGTGACAACACTAGACGTAAATATAAGGAAAAAAATAGGGTACTGGAACAGTTTAAGAGCATTTTTAAGGTTCTTGTCTTCAACCAAGAAATGCTAGATGACATAGTAGAGGAGAACATCAAATATCAAATGAACTGTAACTTAGTCAGCGTAATATGATTATGGCAACAGTGGATATCAGTGTTTAAGTAGTAATTAATAAACAGTCCATTGAATCAGTTACATTGGATTTATTTATATTGTCATTGTAGTATCACCAGAAATAGTTCAGCCTCTATTGAATGAAACATTTACAGTGAGGAAGTATCAGTCTACAGTATTGGAGTGTTCCGCAATAGGAATACCACAACCTCAAATCATGTGGAAAGAGTATTATTATTATCGCCACTATTATTACATCCAATCCTTAAGGAATTCTTCATCTCACATTATAAGTGATTCAGTTGTAAATGATACAAGCGGACCTGTATTCTATGTTACCAGCTACTTAATTATATCAGAAGTTACTGAAAGGAAGACTTACATCTGTGAGGCTTCAAGTGTGTCAGGAACAACCAGTAGATATCTTCTACTTGTGGTTCAAGGTACCAAATCTAATTATTCTCGAACTTGATTTTTCAGAAAATATAAGAGTTGATCAATAAAGATAGCGGTTATGTAATTGAACTTTAATAATAGTAACTACCTAAATCAGTGCTTTATATATCTGATGAGATGTGTTCACCAATTAGTTCTTATTAATTTATGGACTATTGAATTTTAATAATACTATCTAAAACAGTGCTTTATAATGAAATCAGGTTGCCAAAGAGTTCCATGTGTATAAGTGACTGGGAATTGTTCTTAAGAGAATTGCTGTCAAAATATGTCAAGAATGATACTAACAACACAGCCTGATAAATTAAACCAGTATCCCAACTTATTAGGCCCTTAACAGCTATGATTGTTTCAGTAATTATCAATGCTAGCTTATTCTGCTACATATAGTTTGAAATAAAATTCAATTGCTATACACATCACTTTAATTTTAGACTTCAAAGCTGAACAATTGAAATAGTAACAGCAAAGAGCAAATGAACATCAATATGGTACACACTTTATTTATTAGCTAAGTGAATACAGCGTAGCAACAGCAAATAGTTGATTCATAATTTGTGTACAATACAATAATTATACTATGTAAAATTGCAACACATGTATGATATGATTTCAGACATTCCCAACATTACTTTACCGCCTCAAAACCAGACCACGTTACAAGGTGACTCGGTATCTATTCACTGTACTGCTAATGGGCTACCTGCACCCAACATATCTTGGTTCATTCAACAAAATGATATTACCATACAATTAGACAATAGTCAAGGCTTCTATATCAACACCTACAATGTCAATGAGAACCTAACCGTAAGCACACTCACACTGTATGCAGAGAGATTAACACAAATTTGGCTCGTAATTTGCAATGCTTCAAATGTGATTGGAGAGGATACAGAAGCAGCATACTTGACCATTTACAGTAAGTTGACATATTCTAATGTAATCGTCACACTAATGCCTCCTGATCTACATATTAATATAAGGAGACCTCCATCATTCAGAAAACTTAGATGATAGTATCAGTTCACCATTGCCACTGTTGCAATAGTTGTGGCTGAATTTTATTTTTTATCTTATATACTTTCAAACACTCTTCCCATAGTCTATACAAAGTATATCATAGTATGAAATACATTGTACATTTGAATATATATAATACATGTACTTTAATAAAGTGCACAGAAAACACTAATGAGAACATCTAGCATGAAATAAAATAAACAATATGACTCAAGCAATTATAAAATATTATTAACTAAGGCAACATCTCATAACCAAAAACAGAAGAGATGTTTACTCTGAAATGTTAAGATCTATTTTAAGAGCAGTAGCTAATGCAATTGCTTTTTTTTTTCAATTAGAATACAAATTTCCAGGCCAAGAAACAATTTTTTTTATATAAAATTGGTTAAATTGTAATTTGTAAACAGGTGTTCCCGATATAGTTACATATTTACCTAATCAGACTACAATTGAAGGAGGTACCATTAACTACACCTGCATTGCTGAAGGATTTCCTCCACCAAATATATCTTTGATTTATCATCAAAATAATGTTTCCCATCAAATAATTACTACCAAAGAACAATACGCTGAAAATCGTACAGTGAGCATATTTGTATTGTCTAGAGTAACAAGAAACTCAATGGGAAAATATGCTTGCAGTGCTGCAAATATTGTTGGAAGAGATATGGTATCAAGCTACTTAACTGTTCAATGTAAGTTCTTAGTGCTGTAGGCACATGCATTGATAAAATTTCAAATTCCTACAATAATTGTATGTCAATACCCCGAGTAATGATGAATTAAATGTTATAGAATTAAACATTCTTGCTTAGTTACAAACATTTCATCATTATTTTGAAGATTGCATAAAATTAATTAAAATAATTTGTTTGTTCATTTATTTCAGTTGCTCCAAACATAACATCAAATCCAATGGTCAAGACTATTCTGCTCCATGGAGTATTCTTCAGTTGATAAACACAGAAACAATGATTTCATTATGCATACGGAAGAAGGCTCCATCAGAAATGTCTTGATTTTAAATTAATTTTAAATTTAGTTTTCTTCAACTAATTTAAATAATGAGTGAATGTTGTTAAATGCTACCTGGAATTACTGAGACTCAATATAATCTATAATATGCTGTCAAAAAGAATATGATTTCAGTGTCCAGCTGCTAAATACTACACTTGTGGTTTAAAAAAACTATGCTAAGAACTGAACTTATAGTGATCTTTCTCTTAATTACTATTTGTGGTGATGCAGTAATAGTATCAGCTTATAATATATTACCTACCACCCTCAGTCCCAATGTTTTATGAATGGACATAAACTTTTTACCCACTCACCAATGCTTGGGGGAGAAATTCTCCACACAGGAAGGTATTGAGTGAATACACTTATCTCCAAAATACGGAGTATAGCCAGCCCATTTCCAGCAAAGCAATCTAATTAATAGGAAAAATAATAACCTCATGTTAGCCACTAGAGTCAACAACTTTTTAAATAAAAATTCCCAGCTCTCCTGTCACAGATGTACAAATAATAACAACTGTTGCTTCATTTATGCAGCGCAGTATATTTATATTTAATCATATTTTGACTGTTTGCCAATGTCTTCCTTCAGGGTCAGTAAGTGCAAACTCTCTCCTAAATGTCAAAAAGACAATTTAATCTTTAAATAATTAATTACAAAGAAACCTGCAGTTATTTCAACCGAGGAGGGAAGAATCGTAATGTTCAGTGTCATAAATAATACAATCTGTGTTAATAGTAAGCTCACTACATTTTCAAAGAGTTGCATCCTCTTACTGTAACATAGTCATGAGAACTAAGTTTTTTTGTAATGTAAAAAAAGAAGTTGAATCTAAAAAAATATTGCTAACAATTCCATATTAATGACAAGCTTCTTATTTGTGTATTCTAAAATACAAGAGGTGATACATATATAATCATTTTATTTTGCAAGCTGAATAGGCTAGGCAATGTATGTCACAAATACAATGACCCAGCTGTATTAATCTGACCATAAACTTTCTGCTACAATTTCCTTTATTCACAAACTTTCATGCACAAAATATTACACAATATCTGAATGTATGTATGCTTGAAATTACAGGCCCTGCTATGTTGTTTCAGCCAAGCATTTATCAACTAATAGAAGTAACTGAAGGTGAATCTGCCACTTTCTTTTGCACAGCTAGAGGAATTCCACCACCAACTATTAATTGGCCTACAGCTAATAGCACTAAGCATATCATTAAATTACATACTCAAGAGACAAACGTTACATGAAGTTCATACAGAGAGTACTCCTGCAGTGCAAGTAATTACATTGGCAAAGATATTCACACTTTCAACTTATCAGTAAATAGTAAGTTTAAAACAGAACTAAATACTTTCATATCTCATTTGCAAGAAGTAACCCTACACTGTTTTTTATTCATGTCTTCTTGTGTATAGCATAATAATAATTTCACTAATAGAATTTTAATATTATTGATTTCATATGAGTGTGATACCTTTTTTGTATTTGAAAATTACATCTCAAGAGCTTAACTTGGATTTTTTAAGTGAATGTTAGTATGTAATTATAGTAGTTTTTCTAATGTACCAACTTTAAGATGTCGAGCAAAAAAATTAATAAAATTTAACATTTCCATGTTTAACAATTATTATAGTTCCACCATCGATTATTGATACTACTGATCACACAACTCAGCTCATAGCACCAGCAAAGATTCAACTTTCTTGTACAGCAGAAGGATACCCTCTTCCAGACATCAGATGGAGAAAAATCTCTTACGGTGTCACTACGGAGCTATTTTTTCCAAATTTACAACATCCAAGAATTTCAATAAGTCAAAATATGAATGTTACCTCAACTTCCACCACAAGTATCTTCACAATTGGCACATCTTATACCAATGATTCTGCTAACTACACTTGTGAGGCAGAAAATAAGATAAGGACTATCCTTTCAAATCCTCTTATTACACACATTCATTGTAAGTAGCCATAATTATATATGACAGTGAGAATTTGAATTTTCTTATTATTTAAAGAATTTTATTTCAGTATATTGATTTGTTTTCTTTTCATACTACTAAATTGTTATAAATTCATAATAAAATATACTTGTACATCTACAGTTTCTCTGTCCACACAACTTCCACTACCAGTGTTTCCTTATTGTGGGGACATCAAGAAGCAACAGCTTTAGATTACTATTATGAAGTAATTATAAAGAGTTGTTATTAATGATCGTATTTAGTGTAAATAATTAATTATAGTCTATAACTGCACAATATTAACTGTATTTAAAGCCACAAATGGCACTTTAATACTACAATTACCACATTATGTAGGTGTTTTTAAGTGTTGTCATTAATGGAAGCCAAAGTTCTTCAAGAGTAAAATTTAATTCCATATATTCTTGAATGGGACTTGGAACGTCGAGGTGACAAACTTATCTCCAGGACATAGATACAATATTTCAATCAGAAGTGTCTTTGGATTGTATCAGTAATACCAAAGCATAATCGTGGGACCATTGACAATAGTTACTGCATCTAGTGAGTCAATTGTTATTCCTTGCTGTTGTACTTGAAATTAGTACCTGACTATTTTCACTCAAATCAATTATTTCACATGAGATTTCTTACATTCAATGTTTTTATTACGTTTTATTGTTTTTAGATGCACTTTTCCAATTGCGACTGCAATTGATAACCTCTTGCTCAAGTTGGATAGTAAGTACCTGATTGCATTCATACATACAATATCTTATTAGCTGAAAAAGGTGCCGAATAATGTGCAATGTGAAAAACATAAGAATAAACATATAATTGTGGCCACAATGCAGTGAGTACAATATAATGTCCATAACTTTATCACTAACATAATTATAACGGTTAAACAATACAGACGTTTCGACACCTCCAGATGTCATCATCAGTGAGAATAGTACAAATAAGTGAAAATTCCTAGGAAATAAACAAAAAAAAAGTTGTTTTTTTTGTTTATTTCCTAGGCATTTTCATAATGCCATTTGTATAGGTGTCAAAATGTCTGTATTGTTTCATTGTTATATGCTAGTGATAGATAAAAGATAGTTATGGATATTGTTCCTGCAACAGCAGGTATAAATACAATATAATGTGTTTATGTGTGCATTCATTTCCATTATTAGAATGAGAAACCCACAGAGAAGTCTTCTCAAGTGGATCAAAAATTAAATTCAGTACTTCAAAAAAACTGTAAATGCAATCTTGCACAAAACAGAGTGATTCGCAATGGAGTATTTATATGCTACAAAGATTCTCCTGAATTCATTACATACAGAGGTCAGATCCATGGCACTGCTGCACATTCAGTATCAGAAATGATAGAATTCATAGAGCAATGGCTGAAAACTAGTCCTTCTCTATACAAATACAAGCTCAGCTTCTGCATGTGGAATGAAGTTGTCCAGTAGAGGTGCAGTCAGTCAATGAAAAAGAATGCTTAACGAGTGGTGTGACCACATCCACCATTGCATCCAGCTCTCCACTGAGCATCATGACAGTTGCTGCCATAACTGGAGGAGCTATGTTTATTGTCATAATGACATGCTCCATAGTAGCAGTTATTACTTGTTTTGTGGTAAGAAGGAAGAAATCTCACCACAATATGCTTAATAGAATTCACAATGTCACCTCAAAGTAAGTAAAATACATTTGCCCCCTGCTACTTCATGGTAGTATTAAATTATCAGATAATCAGTGGAAGTTATAACAAGTCTTTTATACATCCTTTTAACATTTTATTTTATAGTTCTACAGAACCAAATACTACACTCAGCAATTACACCTCAACAACTGATGATCCTTCAAAAGCTCCTCAAGAATCTATAAATGACTACGAATGTATAGAAATGTACAACAAAAAATGTGACACCACAACTGAGAATAACCAGAATTTTTCCTTCAGTACTTGTGCAGTATACGGCTTGCATAAACAAGATCCAGGAAAGGAGCATGAAGAGCACTACGCTGCTATTCACTAAAGTGGAACACAATAGTAACTTACAAGTAGTGGTTATCCTTTTTTCCTTTTTTAGTTTCTGTGATAAAAACATAACAATACTTATAAAAATGATTTCTCGTAGCTTTTATTTTTGGTGTAATTAATATAATTGAAAACCTCATTATTTTTGTAAGCAATTGTATGACTAATTATAATACTCTTTTTGTAACAGTCCAATATGCTATTATACTACATCCAGCCTGATTTATGATTGCTCTAATTGATATTATATACATTAGGAGGCTTGAAAACAATGTCTCAAGCAAAACATTACATTTATGAAGGTAAATAAGCTGTGTGAAATATACGAGAGCCTTTGCTAGAAGTATTTACCATCTATATAGCTAAAATTATGAAAGAACAGTGCATGACATTCAAAACTCTATTTGTTGGGGTTGAAGCAATTGGATTTCCTTTCAGACATCACAAAACTTATATCTATGTTTGTGCAGATGTTTGCTGTATATGCATATACACTGGGTTGATCCTTGGCTTGCCAGTTGCTACATAAAATACAACAATCGCCTTGAAGCAACGAGTTACTAATTTCTTACTCCTTAGTTTATTTAAGTATGTATTTGCATTTGAATTAGTTTTTAGTTATTAAATTTACTAACTGTATTTTAGATTCAATTTCAAATTAGAAGGATGTCAATTTTAATATTTAGATTATTGATATTTCAACTTTGAACTTTGCATGTTCATTTACTTAAAGCTACTGTGTCATATCATATAACTATAATGTCTATATTCATGAATAATTCATTAGCAAAATTGAGTTAGTAATGAGTTGTTAATCAAACTGGAATTGTTAATCGAACAATCTCATATCTACTTAAGTATTTCCTGAAAATCATTTTGAAAAATGAGTTGCATGTTAACTGAAAATATATGTCATCACATGTAAAACACCAAGGCTATATGTATGAGTAATAGCAAGTAAAACACCAAGGCTAATGTTGTCTCGCGTAGCCAGACCCTTTACCAACCCTAACCGCTACGCGGGAAGGAAAGGGTCGACCAGTAGCACCCCAAAAAGTATGCTTAATTATCACATTCCAGCAAGCTTGCGGTATACTGTGTGACGTCAACATCACATCTGGGAGGGTGAGAACGTTGCGTAACTTCGTCAAACTGGTGAAGTTGTTTTCGTAGACTATTTATAAACACTCCTGGCAAGCAATAAACGTACCAGCATGAATAGGAGAGCTGCTTCCCGGCCGTGGCAGTGACGTCATTGGCTACCGCAAGCATTGGAATGTGATAATTGGAGCACCCTTTTTGGGGTGCTGCTGAACAAGTCGTTGTATTGTATGTTTGTGGTGAGACACGTAGAGACGAAATTAAAATAGCGCCGCCACCAGAGTTATTGGTCTTGCTCCTAGTATGGTCCGAAATAACTTCAGATTTCTCCATTTTACAAAAAAAAAACTAGTAGTAATACAAACTTATAGAAATTGTCAGTTGCAACAGTGTCGATACACAAAAATTAATAAATAACAAGAATAATATGATTTATGCACCAAACCGCTGATAAAAAAAAAATTCTGCTGAAACACCAGATATAGATAAACAAGGAAAAACATGAAAGAATTTATATAAAAAAAATATGAAAGAAAAAAAAAATCAAAGCAAACACAAAAAGTTCTTTCCAGTAGCGCCGTAACAGGCAATGGATTCATCTCACTCGTCCGTCGAAGACTAGTAGATCCCACCGCTGGCACCAGATGTGGTGAGACACGTAGAGACGAAATTAAAATAGCGCCGCCACCAGAGTTCGGAATGTGCAACAGGATTCTCAGCGATCAAACCGAGTTCCTTCGAACCCTTGACCCAAGCTAGAGTTTTAATTCTAAGCAAAGAGGAGTAGGTATCTCACAAGATGTCAAAATGCTTATACAATCCGAACTGAACTTTACAAGTTGGGTTGGCCAATATATATAAAACCAACCAGGAATTGTGTGTGATGAGAGCATACAAGGGTGGTGCATTAGAGTACATGGGAAGTAGCAATGGGAGTGAATAGGGTGAAATGTGAGATGCATGAATAGTGAATGGCAAGGTAGGCTAATTATAGTTAATAATCTAATATGTTCCTGAAGGTGTTCCTGTAGTGAGCATGTGGGGAAGGGTATTTCACCACAATGTTCCCAGACCCTTTCCTTCCCCTCGTAGCGGTTACGGTTGGTAAAGGGTCTGGCTAAGCGAGACTAGGCTATCCGAATATCATGGATTACCCGTGCTATCACTCGCTAATAGTACGGCACGTAAGTTGCCCATTCAAAATATATATTATGGGAAAAATCGCTGTTCAATTGAAATTGCACCGAGAAAGTGAAATAGCGCGTAACTAATTGAAATACCTCGGTAACTAAGTGGAAACTAAGTGAAATACCTCGGTAACTAAGTGAAATAGTACGGGTAAGTGCGCACGCTTGCAGTGTTAACCTTGGAAACGTACAGTTCGAGTAGTTTTTAGTTGGAGACAATGTCCTTCTTTACCCCAGAACCTCTACCCGTATTAGACGGAATGTTTTACAACAGACTAGGAGGAGCCCCACGTTGAAAAGAAAGTTCCAGCGGAAGCTAATCCTAAAATAAGGAGATAGTGAGTGAACAATATAATATAGCTACAATTGCAAATGACTTTTTAAAAGCTGGCCTTATTAGCGAATGATAGCACGGGTAACCTGTGCTTTTAGGGATCAATAGCACTTGTAAAGCAATTGAAATAGCACTCAGCTTCGCCTCGTACTATTTCAATCACGTTACTCGTGCTATTAAATCCCGAATAGCACGGTTACCGTGCTATTACTCATACTAACACAGTTACTGGTATTCAAGCTCAACATTATAGCAACTTGTCAATAAGTTTAGTATATTAATAGTATAGACGGTACTCCTGTTTCTTTAAAAATCAAAATTTTGAAAGTTTTTTTGTTGGTCATACTGTACTATTCTAATTCTATCAACAAAGCCATATGCATATTATTATACATTTACTAATACTTGCAATATTGCTCTTCCATTAGGTTTCTCCTTGAATATAGAATTTGATTTATTGTGTTCAACACACTTTATAAGTAAAGTTAAAATTCTAATTAGATGATCAATTGTAAATATTATAATTATTTATAGGACTCCTTGCTATTCAATAAGTCAATCATAGGAGCTGCTTTAATTGCTGGAATGAGTCAAATATGCCAGTGTACATTAGATTGAGAAACTGTCAGGTTCAATAGAAGTTTGTATTGCTCACAAGATTCCTGGTCAGTTTATGAAGGTCATGTTGAAGGAGCTTTTAATGGAATATTGATGGAGACTGATTTTATGCTGACTAACATCTGCAAAGTGGGGAGGTTGGCAAAAGAGAAAAAGCACTACAAGTCCAGCCCTGGGCTCCAGATTGGTGATAGATAGTGTTGCTTTATTGTGCTGTATTTGTTGCTGTTATTGTAGAGTTTTCCCAAATTATTTTTAAATACACATATCAGTGGACTAGTGAGTCTCACAATCAATATCTTTATTTGCACTGGAGAGTGGTAATAAAATAAAACTGCATGGTAACGTATTGTATAGTTGTACACAAATTCAATATTTTAGTCCCTGTAACAAGTGTTTTTTTACAATGAAATGCAAATGCCTATGAATACTTACTAATTAAATGTGAATTGAAAGCCAGTTAACTTAAGCTATAGCATTATAATACAAACAATATTTCAGCCAAGCATTCATCTTGCAAAGTAAACTGAAAATTCAATAATGGGGACATTCTCAAAATTTCACCTACCACTTGTGAAGTAAATTACACAGTCCAAATTTGTGAACTATTAATGTTTCCTCACTGGTTACAATTCAACTCATTTTATTTATCATCTCCTAAAAACCAATGTTCCATGAAAGATCATTCCTTGAATAGGTGACTTTCATACACAGAAAAGACTTTTAATGATAGCTTAAAAATTATTCATTAAGTTACTGATACAATAGTTCTAGCTATGAATAATCTGTCTGGATATGTCTTGTACACTCTAAACTTTGTAGCTCATAGTGTTTGAAGTCCTGACACTGCCTGAAAAGTGTCTACAGACAACCATAACAAAATTGTAAATTAGTATAATAACATCCGAAGTAGTAAATAAGAAAAATAACTAAATGCAGGAAAGTTTGTATGAGTAGCTATAGATAACTAATGCAGGGAATTTAGTATCACAGTTATGTCAAATTGGAAATATTTAAAAAATAAAATTGGAAATTCAAGTCTTTGAAACTTCAATTATGATTCTAGCTTGCTATTGCATTTTGTTAATTTGTTTCGAGGTTGTTTAAAATACGTATAAATGAGTTGCTAGTTTGTATAACATCTGCATTCTAGTCAATTCTTTGTCAACTCTAATCATCACAAATATGAATTTTGTCACTGCTGTAAATGGACCCTTTTCCAGCAGTGTGACTTTGTTATGTAATTTAACTGCTTCGTTAAGATAAATCTGTTAACATTGCTTAAACAATGATCATCTTAATTCTTCAGTTTCATTTTCACAGCTTTTATATAAAACTAACATTTCCTTAGTCCTATACACAGGTATAATTACACATAATAGTGATTATAGCACCAATATTATGTCAACTACCAGGGGGAAGTACTTTGCTGTTTCCTGTTATCTTGGCACCAATTATCATCCTGTTGACAACGATGAAATCCTGCATTCAATTAGCTAGCTAGAGAGATAATTACAAATACCTGCATTTTATACAATAATAATAATAGCTAGATTACTAACATTTTTTACAACAAATTTGTGCATTTGTAAATATTTTATGACTAGTGAAATACAAAGTAAATGGAACCTAGTATTCAATTAATCATTGCTGTAACTTACTATTTTATTAGATTGCTAACCCCCTCTAGGCTATGCTTTCCAAAAAATATATATAAAGCATGCTTAGTAACACCATACAAGTAGCAACTATTCGTCCAAAACTGATGATTCTTCTGAACCTCCTGAAGAATCTAATGACTACGAAAGTGTAGAAGAAATGCACAACAAAAAAATGTGACACCACAACTGAAAATGACAAGAATTTTTCCTTCAGTACTTGTGCAGTATATACGGCTTGCACAAACAAGACCCATGTGAGGATCAAGAAGAGCACTATGCTGCTCACTGTAAAAAATGGGGTGTTCAACTACAAAGGGGCGTAGTGTAACACTTCTGAGGTGTTGTGCTACGCTCTTATTAAGTGTTCGATAACAATGTGGAGTGTAGCATGACACCCGTATGAGCTATATAGTGACTTTACTACACTTCTGTGGGGTGTATCAGTACTCCCATGCAGACTTGCTACTTTAAGAGGTGTTCAAAAACCAACACAGTTGGTAACAATTAGCTAGTTGGCTGACTACAACTTTGGCCCGTGTGTTGATGAAAATAATTATTGAATGTTTACAATTATGTGCATATAATTTTGACACATTATGCTGGTCTTATGTGGTTCACAATTTAGTGGGAAAGATTCTATAAAGCACACTTTATGTGTCATTGTGCAAGCTATATTCATAGTGGCTAGCTTAAAGTTCTAATGAAGAATTTCAAGGCATGCTTGGTAGCTAAGTTTGAGAACAAGACAGCTAAATGTGTATATGTGGTTATTTCTAATAATTATTAAAATTATATTATGATGACATTAACCTTTAAGTAAGGAGTTTCATTGGTTTCATCTGCCAGGGATAGTCTTGGCTTAAAAAATAATAATAATAAGACAATTAAAGAAAACCTGAGATTAAATTTCTGCTATGCAGCTTACATCTTAATATGGTAAAAGTGTCAACACAATTCAAGAAAGTAAAAACAGCATTTGTCTTTGCACCAATCAACTTACCATTGAAAAGGAGACGCTTTACCGAACCACTTTGAGAAGCGGTTTAAGATGAAGTAGTTGTAAATCCCTTTACCCCATTAATTGATTAGCACAGGTGCGTAGAAAAACCCTTGAACATGAACTCGAAACAAACTTTGTAAGACACAAGGATCATCTATGCATTGGGTAAGAAGCTGTAAGCTTAGAATTTAAATCAACCGCTTTTGGTTTGTGTAGGCTTTACTCACTGTTGTGCCACGATGTTTCTACCAAGATTGAGTTCAGTAATCTAGCTAGTAGCCCCGTAACCGCCCCGGTAGCTGAACGTAAAAAACGCTACATAATAAAGTAATAAAGTGAGGGGAGAGGGGGGGTCTTCTGACTGTTTGAAATCCAGCCTAATACCCACCATATACTCTTAGGCTCGCTGGGCAAGACCCTTTACCAACCTAGAACCTCTACACGCGATTAGCGGTTGGTAAAGGGATTGGGTACATGAGACTAACTTTTCATTATGGCGGTTCAGTTTAAGAAAAGTGTCTCAGCTTTCAAGAGTAAGTTAAAAGCTTTGCACCCCTTAAAAAAGTAATTCCAATATGATAATACTCTAGTGATGTGGGAGAAGAGGACTGTCTATTAATTCTGTACAAAATTAGTTTCTAAAGTAGTTTGAGACATATACTGTGTACGAAGGTGCCTGTTTGAGTTTGCTAGTATGTAAGTCAGACAAAAAATGGAAACTGGTTGTTTATGTAAACTTGATACATATATCTTAGAGTCATCTTCAGTGGTTTCACGAGACAGCTGCATTAGGCTTGTACGTTTGTCCCTCCATCTAATCCTATCATTAATTACAGTAGTTTAGCAAGTGTCTAAAGAGTACTACTTGTCACTTACTCATAATAATATCAGTGAACTTTAAAAATTCGCTCACCAAATGGCTAGACTAGAGTAGCTAAATGGAATGGCATCACAACTATAAAAATTGAACGGAATCATTTAGCAATTATATCCATGTATTTTTATACGGCAGGACCACAACTGTATTATCTTGTCCAGTAGTGATGGCATTTCCCATTGGATTATTGTGAAGGTTAGCACACATGCTGCTGATGTATCAATGCCAGTCAATACAAGATGTTGGCGAAGTAAGCATCATTAAGTAAGTTGATAACGGGTGTGAACATAACCAGGCCTCATCCCTAATAGTGATACTGTTGGTTGCCCTGCCTCATTTATTGTCTAGGTACTAATCTTTCCAGTTTTTTGTTTGTTTGGTTTTTTGTTTTTGTTTTGGGGCATGATTTAGGTTCACCTGCATTGAGTCTACCACACTGGATTTATGTCCAACCAAAAGGTTGAAGACTTACTGATATTCTCCTATCACTTGTTACAGGGTGGGCATAGGTAGGGTAAACTTGTAATTGTGCATTCCCTGGCTGCTTTGGCTGTCTCTTTAGCCTATGACCTTGACCCATTCTTGGTTGATGCTCGCACTTTACTGTCTATACATGCGTTGTTAGTGAAAGTCTCATTGCACTGCTCATCTGCTGATGCTGTCCCCCTTACCTTATGATCTTACTGTGCACCCTTCACTTAGCTATTCTTTTGTACTAGACCTTCCCTAGCATCCTCAAGTTGTCTTCCAGCTCCCACTCTTTGGACCCTTCTTTTAACTCCATTTAATGATTGACATTGCATTCCATAAAGTTTGGCTTCATATCTCATAGTCTTGTAGTGGTGCCCCAAAGGTGTCTGTTAGGAAGTAGCGAGAGAACGAGAAAGATACTCTCGAGTTTTACAAGTGGAAATTTAACATGTGGAAATGTGTTTATATGCTATTTAAAGTAGTTAAATGAGGTTAACGGCAGGAGTTGGGCCACGGCACCCACACCGGGGAGGTGTGGCACACACAGGAAGCGCATGCATACAGGCGGGAAGGCACATGCGGCACAGTTACAATAGCCTATAGCGGGTGCTAGTCAAGAAGGCTACCAAATTTTGGCAAAGTTTGACACTGCCTCTAAACACTCCCAATTGTAATTAGTCAGCGGGTTTTTCTCTACCTATGGATTCCCCACCACCTCCACCAGCCACTGTGTCTGAGAGGAGGGATGGTCCTCCTACATTCACGGCTGAGCAGCTGGAGTGGCTCATGCCCAGACTGGGCCCATCCCATCCTTTAGCCTGGAGGGCTCCAGCGGACCGCACTCCCACTTTGGACCCCACTGGGGTCCTCTTGAACTCTGGTCTGGGACTAGGTAGTAGCAGTCTAGGGGGACCTAGCTCAGCAGCACCAGGAACCTCGCTTGTAGGTATCGACTCGAGCTTTGCAGGTGAGCAATAGCAGGGGGAGGCTAAAAGGGTAGTGGTGACCTAGATAGCACGTTAAAAAATAATAATAATAAAAAAATAATAAAAAAATAAATTACCAGTCAGAAGTCCTCTGTATCCTAGTTGGGTAATTCCCCCCTATACCCCTAAGGCCTTGCTGGGTGACATCAGGCCACAACTACTCTATTACAATGTTTCTTCGCCTGTTATCGCCATGCGCTGTGTATGTTGAATGGTCCTTTACCACCATCGGTTCCAATCTTCTCGACCACCACGTCGAGTTCGGGACTCATCCTGCTCGCTGCAGCAACCCCCCTGCCGAGCATCCCGGCACCCTGGATCCATCCCTGGGACCTACAATCCCATTGCACTCGTCTCCACCAGGGTCGCCAAAAAGATTATGGCACTGGAGTTCGTGGAGATGGCGGAGGTAGTGGCAGAAGACGCGATTGTTCCCAATACACGCTCGTCGGGGTCGGCTCGCCCGCCAGTAATGAGCATGTCCTTGTGGCTAGAGAGGTTCTCAGTCATGGCGGCAATCCTAGCCATCAGGTTCCCTGAAAAGGCATCCTAATTCTTGGCTTACCAGGCCTCAATTGTCCGTGCTGAGCGGAACTATGAGGGCTGTATACGACCACCAATACCGGAGGGAAGCACTTGCTAGGTGAGACCTCGACTGGTCGGTACCCAACACTAGGCTCTATAATGAGGCCTTTACGGGGCGGGCAAGAGTCATCCCAAGATGCTCCTACTGCCTGAGTGATGACCACCTCGTGGGTAGCTGTCCCATTAACCCAGGAGCGATGTCGAAGTGGGACGGACCACACATCCCAACGTCACGGCCTCACACCTCAGAGCCGTGTAGGAATTTCAACGAGGGCAAGTGCCAGAGGGGAAACTGCCGGTACGCTCATGTGTGCCTGAGCTGCCAGGAAGCTCATCCTTAGGTGGACTGTCTGCAAAGACGTCAGGCAGGAAGGACAGGGAGAGCTCGATCTCCGACCCGACGTCCAGGCCGCGGAGGTCACCGCTACTAATATTATTGTACTGTTCCGAACACCTGTTTAGCTGAGGTTGCTGTGACCTTTTTCGATGATATTTATGAAAACTGTGCATAGCAGCCATATTCAATTAAGACAATCCAGCGTGGCGGTGCTAGGAATACAGGTTGTTAGGGAAATAATGAGGGGGGGATCTTAGGGCGGTAGTCACCTGGTGTAGCTGGGCAGTTTGACTCAGTATTCAGTGGTGTCAATCCACTTGTCTCAGTAAACCCTCACGTACTCCCCTCTGCAGAATTGCCGACACAGTCGGATCTCGAAACCCGTGAGCCTTGCTCGACTAGACCAGGTGATTAGGGTTCCACCCTTATGTGGGGTGTGACGGCCTGTGGCCACCTTGACTGTTTTATCTCACACCATCTCATTATGTGTACATGGCAGACCTACTCTGCCTGGATGCCTGCAGACCAGTGCAGGGTCACCAGTGCAAGGAGCTGTCGGTCATCGCCACACCTCTGTGTCAACAGGAGTGGGAGAGAAGTCTGGCGAGGCACCCAGACTCTGCGTTTGCCATGTACATATGCTCGGGCCTCAAGGACGGATTCAGAGTGGGGTACTCTCGCAACTACCCCTTAAAATCCACTAATCGCAACATGGAATCGGCCACTCAGCACCCTGAAGTGGTCGAGGAGTACCTGCACAAGGAATGTGAATTGAACCGGATGCTGGGTCCGTTTTCGTGCACTGATAACCTTCCTCGGCTACACATCAGCCGCTTTGGGGTGATCCAAAAAGGCCACAACACAGGCAAGTTCTGGCTGATAACCGACCTGTCCTCCCCTGCTAGACAGAGTGTTAATGACGGGATTGACTCTGAACTCTGCTCCCTGATGTACACTAAGGTTGACGAGGTGGCAGCGCAAGCCGTATGCAGTGGAAGAGGTGCTCTACTGGCAAAGGTCGACATCGAGGTGGCATACCGTCTGATCCCGGTCCACCCCCAAGACCGTGTCCTCAGGCAGTTATAGCATTACTCTACATTTGGTCTGTTTAAAACTGTCCAACACTTTCTTCAAAATCAACACTTTTTCAGCTGGTCTTTCAATTGCAATACATAATAGCCTGTCTAAGTTTTCATCTGACAATCTGTTCCGTAGTCATGACTTCACCATTTTTATTTGACTTAACAATCCTCAGCACAAAGTTAGCGTGATGATCACTTTTAATGTTAGAGTGGAGAGGCTAATATACATTAGTGACCATTGGTTGGAAAACTGTGCATCATGTGGCACAAAAAATTGAAAGCTCATTTAGTATCAGATTTATAACATGTCTATTGACAAGACACCCTATACCAATATATATTGAAATGTCACCTCTTTTAGGATTGGTGACCTTTACCTGGGATCAAGTTCGCACGTCACAACAGATGTCTTAGCAGGTACCACACCCCTGGGGTCAAGTTCGCACGTCACAACAGATGCCTTAGCAGGTACCACACCCCTGGGATCAAGTTCGCACGTCACAACAGAAGTCATAGCAGGTACCACACCCCTGGGATCAAGTTCGCACGTCACAATAGATGTCTTAGCAGGTACCGAGTGGCCGACGAGGCCGAGGAGGACACTCGGAAAAAAGCTTGTGTTATTTGCTTCTATCAATACATACACATACACATGTAACTTTATTCTGTGTCTCTTTCCCTGTCTTATCCTTATCTTCTTCCCCACGTTACCTGACTCTCAGGACTTATTTACTTTATTTCTTTTTTTTCCGAAAATTCATGAACTTAAAATTCTCTGAAAGTACCACATTCTAAGTAGTTCAGTAGCTACATAGCTACATAGTTACCATAGCCGAAAATTCATGAACTTAAAATTCTCTGAAAGTACCACATCCTAAGTAGTTCAGTAGCTACATAGCTACATAGTTACCTGTTCCGTAGTCATGACTTCACCATTTTTATTTGACTTAACAATCCTCAGCAGTTACTGTCATCATTATAATTATTATCATTATAATTATTTGAATTGTAAGAGAATGCACAAAGTTAGCGTGATGATCACTTTTAATGTTAGAGTGGAGAGGCTAATATACATTAGTGACCATTGATTGGAAAACTGTGCATCATGTGGCACAAAAAATTGAAAGCTCATTTAGTATCAGATTTATAACATGTCTATTGACAAGACACCCTATACCAATATATATTGAAATGTCACCTCTTTTAGGATTGGTGACCTTTACCTGGGATCAAGTTCGCACGTCACAACAGATATCTTAGCAGGTACCACACCCCTGGGGTCAAGTTCGCATGTCACAACAGAAGTCTTAGCAGGTACCACACCCCTGGGATCAAGTTCACACGTCACAATAGATGTCTTAGCAGGTACCACACCCCTGGGATCAAGTTTGCACGTCACAACAGATGTCGTAGCATGTACCACACCCTTGGGATCTAGTTCGTACATCACAACAGATGTTGTAGCAGGTATCACACCCCTGGGATCAAGTTTGCTCGTCACAGCAGATGTCATAGCAGGTACCAAGCCCCTTGGATCCCTTTCTCACATCACAGTCCCTATGGCCTCTGGATCCACTAATCAGGTTTCAGGTAAGAATTAATGGTGTTTTGCAGTAACATATTTTTCATTAAGTGATAAGAACTCTCCATAAATTTTTTTCTGAAGACCAAAATTTTTGTTCAGAAAACTTTTTTTTTTGGTAGCATGAAGTCTGTACATGTTAAATGATTTTTTGGCAGATCGCATTTTTTGTTAATCCCAGATAATTCGAGAGAAAGATATAAGTAGCTATAGTAACTTAGGCAGAGCTATGATTTTTCATTTGCATACAATGTTACCTATGTTATCATGTGAGACTGTCTACGATAAAATTGAGCTCAATGCAGCACACGTGAATGTTGGGGAATAATAATCAATTGAATCCAATAAGCCTACCAAGGGGGGATTTGATTAGGTCATATATTGTGAACGGCTAAGGCAATCAAACTCGATGCTGATAAAATGTGTTAGTTCAAAAACAGTTTATTTTTATGGAGGCCGCGTTGTGCCCTATTTTCCTGTAAATGGTTTCATATAGAAAAAAGTTTGTCCCAACTGTCCCCAAACTAAGTGCTGTCTAATGAACAATAGAACTTCAAATCTATGGACTGACTATAAACAAAAAAAAACAGGAAGAAAGATTCATTCATTTGTCTTATAACTGATATTTCAGGGTTCAAACTTTTCAAGTTACACCTCCATTTCAGTTTGACTCGTGCCATTCTACTAAAATATCTTTCAATATTTGTGGTAGTAATATTTTTATTTATATTTTTTTTTTTGGGTGGGGGGGGGTTTCACTTTACATGCCTAATTTGTATTTGTGATGTTACATACCTGTATTGTTTATCTTTCTAGGTACCACACCCACTGGATCACCTCCAGTCAGAGTCACTGCACAACGTGGATTATTGATTCCTGGTGCAGTCACCACATGTACTGAGTTGCGGTTACCATGCCGGTTCCATGGTCTCCCTCAGTTGCAAATTCGAATACTGTATCACTCACCAAAGTTACACCTCCTGTTGCTTCCTCAAATTTACGTTCACCATTCACCAATCTATTAAATTTACCTGTGGTAAGGGATATTACTACAATATCATCAAAGACGGGTTCAGCACGTGTTCTCACTAGCAATGAGTGTTGGTCACTTTATAAAGTGAAGTAAGAGAAAAAGAAGTGTGAAGCTGAGGAGAAGGAAAAGCGAAAACAGGAAAGAGAAAGGGAAAAAAGGGAAAAAGAAATAGAACAAAGAATTCGACGAACTGAGGAGAAGGAAAAGAAGCGAAAGCCGGCAGAGGAGGAGAAATAAAAGAAGCGTAAGCAGGCAGAGGAGGAGAAAACTAAGAAAAGTTTACAACACAAAGCTGTGACAGGCATGAAACGCTCTCGAGAGGTCACTACTGAAACTTCAACAAATGAAGGACATTTGAATTTAGTTGAAGGTGGGAGCAAGATTACAAGTAGACATACTCTGCACAAGAGATCAAAAGTTACAATGGACAGTAGCATATTCACAGATTTATGTTGTGTCTGCTTCAGTTCTTTTGAAAAGGATGAAGGAACGGGCAGAGAATGGTTTCAGTGCATCTGTTCAAGGTGGATTCATCAAGACTGTGTTGTACCAAACCCCAATGGTGAAAATAAACTTTTGTCCCATGTGTTGAACTCTAAACTTTGATTCGTAGCATTTGATCTTTTCATTTTTTTTGTAAGTCATGATTTTTTTTTCTTGTTGGCATTCCAATGAAAATGAAGTAAACTCCAATGGCAGTAGCACATTGTGGTAATGCTGGTCATAAGGGGGGTTTTTTTGTTTTTTTTGTTTTGTTTTTTTGTTTTTGTTTTTCAGATTGAGAAGGGGGGGGGGGGGGGTGCTTGCCTTCTTCTTTGTTCTTTTTACATAAATACTTCCAATAAACAATATTTCTATACAGTCCCCTAAAGTTCATATACTGCCACCCCCCCTCCACCTTCAATCAGAAACAATTGTAAATGGGCAATTTAGTTGAAGCTGGTCATAGGTTGAACAGAAAAACTTTTTTTTTGGCCACTACCTTTATACTTTGTACGCTAATTTGCAAGGACTATTCTTAAATAGTGTAGTTTTGCGATGGGAGTGAGTTGGGGTTGAATGTTTGTTCGCCGGCCTATAACCGATGCATTGGACACTATACGACGGGCCGATATTTGGTGATCCTGGGCGATAATCGAGGCCTGACTGCTTCTGCACAGCGACCTGCAAATTGTGTTTTAAAAATATGAGTATTGCAAGGCGATAGAATATGAAATAACCTCATGATTGGTCGAAACAATAAATTTTTAAATCGTTCAGCTGATGAGTTATGGTTCGTGGGGCAAACTTGGTCCGATAAATGAGGTCTTACGCTATGCAATTTTCAATGTTCTTTTCAATAAAATGATTAGTAATGTCATTTCCTTTTTGTTTATTGAATTATGTAATTTTCAATGTTCTCTCAATAATAAAGATTTTCAACTTCTGAATAGAGCTTGAGCTTGGACTTAAGCCTTTAAATAAAGACTTGAGCTTGGATTAAAGCCTTTAAATAAGGACTTGAGCTTGGACTTAAGTCTGATTTGAAATTGATGGGCTTGAGCTTAAGCACTAAAAATCTATAAAGACTTGAGCTTGGACTTAAGTTTCTTAACTACAGGGCTTAACCCAACACTGGTCCAAAGTCAATTACCATTATGTTTTGTTGTTGTTTATTGTTGCTGTTTGTACATCACTGCTGACATGAGTGATGAACAGTTCTAATCCTCCTGGCTGTATGAAGAATTCCTGAGCATCTTCATTCATTCATGAACAGTTAATTCTTCCTATCACACAGATACAATGTCAGACCAGTGGCATTTGCTGATTACTGGAATAAATTTTATACAACGCCATTTGGAGTGTTGTAGTAGCTATAAAAGGGAGTATCACAACACCCCATTGGTAGAGTATCAATAACACCATGTTTGGTGCATTATGAGCTCTGATAGGGTGTAGTAGAACACTTGGTCCTTGAACATGGGTGTATCACAACACTCCATTTGGTATAATGAAGGGTGTACAAGGCTGTAACTGAACACTTCCTCTAGGTGAAATGGTAACACCCCATGAGGAGTAGTACAGCCAGTGTAACCTGGACACCTCAAAATGGGATTCCCATGCACCCCAATTTTAACAGTGTATTCACAAAACATGCACAACAATATTAACTTTTTTGCACAGTTTTTAAAACCTTATGCTTTGTATAATGACGATAATAATTTAGAATTTTAGTATGACTTGTAAAATTATTTCATTGTATAGCTTATAATTTTTGTGTAAATTTATAACACTCAAAAAATCACGTTTTCATTTTTATAATCCACTTTTATGTCAGTCACAGTGAAATATCAGTTCAATTGTGTAAATTATAGTGAGTATGAATGTTTAGGGGGTGTGAGTCCATATCAGAAAAAAATTAATTCTCATAAACCAATTCATAAGAAAAAATAAGAACATTATACAATGCATCAGTATAATAGCTTTGTTTCCAACATTAAATAGAGAAGCAATGGTCATTTTTTCTCCTGGAGGGAGGGGGGAAGGGAGGGGAGGGGAGGGAGGGAGTAATATGTTTGCTTGTTTGGATTTGATTTTTGGTTGTAGCAAAATTTCTTTCTATATTACACATTCACTTTTATCTTGGTGGACTGGCATAGATGCATGGGACATAATAAAGATGATTTCCATCTCAGGAAAGAAGTTAACCTGTTCCATGGTTGTATCCTAACATATTGACTTTCCTATCTGAAATGTACCTCATGTTGTCTTTATCTGTGTGCCGAAGCCATTACAATTTCATTCAATAATTCTCCTTTTCTGGGATATTCACACATACTTGTGTATTCTCAGATATCTCAGGATTAAATTCAACTCAATAATGATACTGAAAATAGTTTATTATATAATGTGTCACTGTTTATTACGAACTGGAGAATCCACATCTGATGTCCAGTATAGATAATTAAAAAGGACTTTTCAACTGCAGGACAGCAAGTGACTACCTATGCCACAGCTGATTTATAGGGCTGATGTGAAGTTTACCTAGCACTTATAATGATGTGTGTATAATAATGTGAAGGGAGTTATAATAGTCACAATAGTATTTGTTGACAGCAGTGAAGGCTTTTGTACTACTTTTTGCTATTATTATAATATTGAACAATTTGTCTGCATTTTAATTGGCATTGGATTAAGCATTGATCTTTGTTTGTGTTTTGACATTGTTATGGAATTTGTATTTCACTTCAACAGCAAACTAAGAAGCTCGACTAAGTATTATGTGTTTAGCTACTACCTATGTAACGTTTCGTTCACTCCGCTAGCTCGCTTTAACTAAGTCGCTCTCCCGCACAACACTATGAGCGCGCCACAAGCTTCATAAAAAGTAATTGGCTAATTTATTTAATAGTTTAAGATGTAATATCCGAAGAACAGCCTCAATTGCAATGGCTGTGTTAACCCTATTTAGAATAGCTGCAAGTGAAGACCTTTACAATGCTTCTGTTTTGTTTTGTTTTTTTTTGTTTTGCTTTTTGTTGTTGTTGTTGTTTTTGCTTTGTTTTTTTTAATTGACTCGTTCAATATAAAACGGTTAATTTACGCATAACCCGCCAATGGATGCTATTAGTAATAATGGACTTAGTACTGCTTTTTCTACTTAATTTGCCTTACTTCAGCAATGGAGTTCCTTTAAGTAGTTTTTATCCCTACGGTCAAGATGTGAATGATTCTTTAGTTGGACCAACCCTTGATGGCAATTCTGACATCATCTACCTTACCAACTCATTTCTGTTCTTTGGAAATGAGTACACAACTCTCTATGTAAGTCATAGTAAAGCTATAGCAACTAAATATTAGGCGTATTGATAGATTTATTGGCAATTATAAAAATACTTGTTCTACAATCATAATAGCAAATTTTCTCAGTTCTAGCAGATAATATTGAACTGAAAAAAATTGCTATTGATAAATTATTCAGCCAAGAATGACTGAATTGTTGTTCTATAATTAAAAGAGAATCTTAAAAAAAAAATTTGAGGAGAACTCCCAGTGTCCCTTGCTATAAAATCAGCCTTCTAAGCATAGTGTTAATATTAGACCTACCAGTGGATAATTGTGCATTGGTTAGCAAGTGTTTTTGCTGCTAAATCATTTTATGGTCTAATTACATATCTTTATCAGCCAAAAAAGAACTCAAAGTTTTTACATTTACATGAACCTTTTGCATGATGTTGTATGAATGATTAAAGCAGTAGTACTATTGTGTCAAAATGTTGGCAAATGATTAAATCATTTCACTTATAAAGTCCATCGCTTTTGCACAGACTGGAATCAAATCGGAGACTAGCTATCCAGCTGAAGTATTCAATAGGGTGATAAAAAGTAATTAATATTCAAATTTGCTAGTCATCTTATGGTTATGAAAGTTTATGTGGAATTGCGGTCAGCAAAACCTAGCATATTCCTGTGTTAAAATTTTCCTAAATACTTATAATACTTATTTTATATAGGTAAATAACAATGGAGTATTATCCTTTCTCATGAGTTTTGGTGATTACTCCCCTGTTCGATTCCCACAATCTTCAGGACCACCAATTATAGCACCATTTTGGGCTGATGCAGACACACGAGGCAGTGGAAGAGTTTGGTTTAGAGAACAAAGTGAAAATCAAGAACTTCTAAATCGAGCTCAAAGTGACATCCAGCAATACTTTGGTCTTCAACCTGATTTTAGTCCGAATTTTCTATTTATAGCCACTTGGGATCAAGTTCCACATTATAATTTAGGAAACAAGGTATTGCTAATAGTTATACATTGACATTATGTGACAGTGTCATGAAAAAGTACGGTGTACACCTCTTAACAAATACATATTATATGTAATTATATTTAGCACAGCTAGTCACATATGAGCAATGTGATTGGCCTGTTATGATAATTCTTTTAAGTACATGCTCTGTAGCATTTAGAAATCAAGTATCAGATACATATTGCTACACTTTAATGAATTAAATTACACTAACAATCGCCATTGTTCAATAACTTGACCATTTTTATCCAGTATTTTTATCCAGCATACAAATTACAGAAATTTTCTTTAGAAATCTGTTCAACTAATACCAAAACAAGGTTCTAAAAAGATATACCCTTGATCGACAACATTCAGAAATATGAGACTATGAGCATAGCTTGGGAAACTACAGCTTAAAGCCTCATTTTCTAACAATGCTGATTGGTGTTACTTAAATCTAATTAGAACAGAACGTGACTAAATTCGTCATTTTGATTGGTCCGTTGCTTGAATCTATTCACTTAAAATTACATCTGGCAGCACTTAGAAAATACTTACCCACGACTATTGCTGCAACTTATTGCTAAGAAATATAGTTTTGAAAACACTTTAATTTTTTTCTACCGCCATTGTGAAGCTGTGACAAATTCTGATGTTACAGCTGGAGCCTTCGAGTTTCTATATCCCACAAATGTCCATGGTACTGCACTCTAACTTTTTAGAGCAGAAGGTATTCTAAAACTGTATTACAGTGATGGAACTGAAGTAGCTAACAAGTATACGAAAATTGTGACCACTCATCTTACCTGGATGAACCTTTGTGCCATTAACAATTACAATGCAAAAAGAATATAGTGCTTGATTAGTTGCATTTATGAGTGTGTTTTTAATCAAGCCTCCTTGGTTGAATTTTGTATATCTTTTCAATGTACCTTTGAGTGAGCTGACCAGACTTTTCAAACTAGCAGTATTTGTGACTAATATTATGTCATAGTGCTCAGCGTTCTTGTCATGAATGTAAGGAAAAATAAGTGCCACACATAATAGAACATAGTGTCAACTAATGCTTGTGCACAATGTTCTCCACCTGTATCCCACAATAATTCTTCCTCATCCTCAGCTGAACACCAAGGTTCACCCAGGAAAAATGAGTGGTAATATTCAGATATAGCTACTCATTAGTTTCTTCTGTTTCATCACTGTTGTACCGTTTTACCATTAGTTCTGCTCTAAAAAGTTATAGTGTGCAGTACCATGGAAATCTGTGGGATTTATAAATACTCAGGCTCCTAGTAGCATCCTTGCTACACTCTAACACTAAAGCCCAGAGACTTCGAGTTTCTAAATCCCGCAGATTTCAAGGTACCGCACTCTAACTATTATACATTAATTATAATATATGTATAGTTACTTGTTGAGCAAATATATTTAACATACAAATGGTGTGCTGGATCACAAATAGCGAGAGGGTTAGCTTAGTGTTAGCTTAGCTATAAACAATTCAATGCAAATATTCAATTATTGTAATGAGCTAGCAGTGAAACACTATGGATCTTTCTTCTAGCCTTTGAAACTCAAGAGTAGTGTTTATCAAATGCTGAAATAACAGTTTATTTCCGATGTGTAGTCGAAGTGCACTCATTGAAAAGTAGATTTCTTTAATCTTTAACATTTATGGTTGTTGAATCAAGCACACTGAAGTCGATATGTATTCCCTTTTACTTACATTTAATGGTGCCTAGAAAATATGTAGAGTCATCTTTTCATGGTTGTTATGATCTATTCAGCATATTTAGGCTTTGATAAAGTAAACTAAAGTTCAAGCAAATGCTTACTTAGTAAACAAAGTTTAAATGATTGTTCACTAAGTAGATAACAAAAGTTTAAGTGATTGTTCATTAGTGGCTTCAGGCTTTGCTAAGCAATCTAATGATTTCAGTGTGCTGCTAAGCGCACACTTGAGCTTTATGAAACAAAAACAAAAACTTGTGAATGTATCTACTTTGACAGTGGGACAATAAATATAATAGATGTATAAATACCATCATGAAGTATATAACCCTAAATTTTAATACTAAAATCTTCATTATTAGTTACATGGGGTCACAACATGCAACCCATTGAAGTAATCTAGGTATATGTGAAATTGTTGTACATTTAATTTTATAGACAAACACATACCAATGTGTACTAGTAAGTGATAATGAAACATCATTCACTATCTTCCTGTATGCTGATGGACAAATCAATTGGTACAGAGGAGATTCTACCCCTCCAGCAAGTGTAGGATATGATAAAGGAAACAAATTTTTCTATGAAATGGTACCAAATTCTCTAACAAGTGCAATTATCAATGTTACTTTAACTAGTAATGTTGGAATTAATGGTGTGTGGACATTTCAACTCAATTTTGAGCCAGGTAAATTGATAACAATTGTTACATAATATTCTACACTAGCAAGTATTTCGCCACACAGTGGCGCTCGATGTGTTTGCAAAGTAAGAATGCAGTAGCATAAGTTATTTATTGCCACTTTGTTAATATTACATCAGTTTCCCTCTCCCACTCTCTTTGTTCCTGAACTATCCCAGCTTTTCTTCTCCCACCTTTCTTTTCTTCAGCTCATTCTTCTTGAGTCATGGAGTACTTTCTCCTTTGTCTATCTCTCCTGTTCTCAGTCTCTCTGTCCTTCTATCAAGACTGTGGACTTAAATTTGCGAAACATTTGCCTTCTCTGTGGTACATTCACCTTCTTTTTGGACCTACTTGCCTTTCCTCGCCGATTCCACTCGCGTTTTAGTTGCCTTTTTGCCTTCTCTTTCCTACTTTCCTTTTTTAAACCTATGCCAAGTGATGATACCTATATCTGTGAAGCTTCAAGCATAACTGGAACAGCTAGAAGAAATATTCAACTAATAATACAAGGTATTTATTTTCACTAATGCAATAAATACTTAAAGGAAAAAAACAATTTACTTTTAAGTATTAATCGATATAAAAAGAGTATGGGGAATGCTATACTCACTGTAGCTGGTCTAATTGCATGTCTAGGATTAAAACTACTATGTCAATATACATTTCACTTAACAATGATACTGTATTGAATATTATTTGATTGTAGAACCTCCTGTCATTACTCAGCCTCCAATGAATACAACTGTATTAGAAGGAGCTACAGTCAATTTTACATGTGCAGCAATAGGAATGCCTGCACCCAATATCCATTGGACTGCACTTAAAAATGGTGTCTCTGTAACTATTAATTCAAATCTTTATAATATCTCTGATATAAATGTGAATAAAACAGTGAGCATCCTTAATTTGTTCAAAGTAACGCCAGCAATAGCTGGCACATATACATGTATTGTTAATAATACAATAGGAATGGATACGCGATCAGCTCAATTAATTGTTTACAGTAAGTTAATGAAGACTATATTGAAATTTAGTTATTACATGAATTAATAATTCTTATTAAATAGGTATCTCAGCTCTTATATATTGTGGTAGCAGACTCCTGATTCAGCCAAAAGAATCTCCCATGCACATTGTTGCAAATTAATTGCTGCTTATACCCTGGTTCAGTGTCAGAATGTCTGTCCACAACAATACCCTCGTTAACCTATCAGCTACTAAGTTCACGATACCAAATAATCCCAGTTTTATAAGCTTATGTTTGTAGTGATTACATTAGCTAGAAACATGCTGCTGTCACCTGACTCTGTGCCAGGAGCATGTGGCTCCCTATAAGTAGAAAAAATGGAAGGACGTTTGGCATATTTCTATCTTTAAAAGCATAGGAGAGCATGCACTGCTTTGTAATGATCAAAGAACTAGGTTTTTATGAGTGGATATGACACTCAGGAAGATGTGTTTACTGGTCTCCCTCATATAAATGTAATGTTATAGAGCAAGTGACATGCTGCTACATAAATATCTGTACATATATAGCACAATATAAATTTCTATAGGGTTATTATTAAAAATGTCTATGTTCTTCGCTACATATCCTTACAAAGAGCAGTTGTGTAGACACATATGCAATAATGAATACACTTTCATTACAATTTGAGAGTCAAGTACTGATTTTACTAAACTTATTTACTTATGAGATAACAGTTCCTTATCTCAAGCTATTCCTGGAATACAGTAAACAAAATACACAATCTTGTGTTTACTACTCTTCAAGGATCTCCAGTTTACTTTACTTACTTTTGCTGTCTTTTATACCCATAATTTGTGAGTTTTAGCAACTGTGGCTCAATTAGCTTAAGTGATGTAGTGTTTAACCTCCAAAAAAAATGATTATCTTTCTAAAATCAACTTCAACTGTGAGAATGTATTTATCCATTTCACTGCATTAATTACTAACTTGACTCATAGTAAAGTAAGCAAGTAATGAGTCTTTTTAAATAAGCTCAGTTAGAAAGTATTTAATGTGTCCATATTATATTTAAAAAGCTCAAAAAAAATTCAATGTTACAGCAAAAAAATGCATTTAAATTTATGGAGAGTTTTAGCTATAGTGTTAAAAAGTAATTCAAAGTTTTCAACATTAAAATTTCACTTTCAATATTATCCCAAAATATACATGATTAGTGAAAACAAACACCATTGAATCTTACCCATTCAATTGAATCAATAATGTGAATAGGTTAATGAAATGATTGATATATTTTGCAGCACCTCCCGAAATTATTCAGCCAAATGAAGCATTTACAGTAAGGAAGTATCAGTCAACTGTATTGGAGTGTTCCGCAATAGGAATACCACAACCTCATATCATATGGAAAGAGTATTATTATTATTATCGACACTATTATTACGTCCAATCCTTAAGGAATTCTTCGTCTCACATTATAAGTGATTCAGTTGTAAATGATAAATACATAACTGACAATGGAACTTTCATCCACGTCACCAGCTACTTAACTATATCTGAAGTAACAGACATAAAGACTTACATCTGTGAGGCAACAAACGTGTTAGGAACAACCAGAAGAGATCTACTACTTATAGTTTATGGTAATCCTGTTTGAAATAATATAAGAATAGTATTCTTAGAGTTGCATGATTAAGAAACTATGTGCAATTTATAGTTTGTTGCTACCTTGAATTGAGGTGCTTTAGTTTGTTTTTGTTTTTGTTTTTTTTTAGGGCAGCTCACTAAAATGTTAACAACTAGGAAATGACAACTGTAATTTGTTCATGTGATCCGTAATCAAGTAAAATATTTTGATACTTTGACGAGACATTATAAATCTGCAATCAAAGCAAGACTTATTTAACTGAAGCATAAAGAAACAGTGATGATAGGGAAAAAGGAAATTATAATTCGGTAAAAAATTATAAAAACAAGTTTTCAAGGAGTGTGCTAGCTAAATGTTAAATTCTTACATGTACTGCCAAGCAGAAGTATTTCTCTCTTAAGAATTATACCAAATTGTTACACTAACATGCCAAAACAATGACATAACTTAATGTCAAACAGACCTTGATAATCCCCTACCCCCTGTGTATGCCCCTGTCAAATTAATATTGAAAGCACACTGGGGAAAGCCCCCACCACTCACAATTTGCTTCTTAAAGCCATGTTTAGTGAAGCATGGGACTCTTAAAACTTAAAAATAGTACAAATATGTATACAGTTGTTGATCATTAATTTAAGTCATTGTGACTGTTCAAATGACCAGTAGCTCCCGACAAAAAAGTACTCCGCTACTAAAAAAACGACCGAGTTTGTCTATCAGCCTGGTAAGGAGTTGTCAATACTATAGTTACCGTATGGTAGCCACTAATTTTTGTAACTGAAAAAAAACTTTGAGACATTATCGCAGGTTTGAGCCTAACTCTTAAATATGACTTGCTTACTCCTTTATTACCACAAGAAGAGGGGAAAGCAACAAAATGATAATAATTACAAAATTAGACAATAATCAAGATTTCTATATCAATACCTACAATATTAATGGAAACACATCAGTAAGTACACTTACATTAAATAGAATAGGATTGGCACAAATTTGGCTGGTAATCTGCAATGCTTCAAATGTGATTGGAGAGGATACACAGGCAGCATACTTGATAATTTTATGGTAAGTAATATAAAGTATAACTAATATTTTTTTTAAACTAAACTAAAACTAAACCATTCAAAGGAGTAGCTAATAGTCGTAAGGGAACTTCAACAACTGAAAAAACTAACTAGTGGACAAAATGGGAACAGTATACAACACTAGAAATTACATAGTGTGGTATCAATGAGTTAACTCACTGGGTCACTATTAAAATACTATTGTGAAGATATCTAGAGTGGTGTGATGGGGCGTGTAAGAGACTGCTAAAGGTAGGTTGGACTTCATGTTTCAAGGTGATCAATTCTGCAGGTGTTTAATCTGCTGGACTGAGCAAGGAATTACTAGGCTTTCCTCAACCAAGGTTCAATTTGGAAGCATTCTCAGAATTCTGAGATAGAAAGATTTATAATTCTTGCAGCACTCAATACAGACAACTGAGAAACTCAGAATGAACAGACTATATAATGAAATGTCTAGATGTGTTAAACATGTGAAACAGAAATATGATGAAAACATATAAAGCTTGGGAATTACGTAACCACAGAGAGTGAGGTGGGTAAATTGAATGGGATCAATAGAACAAAGGAAAGTTGAGAAAGGGTACTAATGGAGTTACAAGTTAAGTTAATTGAACAAGTGAACAAATAAATTAAGGAAGTAGTAAGTAATTAATAAAAAATAGTTCTATAGTTTGCAGAATGTGGTGAGGTATTCATCACATCTAGCATAGAAAAAAATATATAATAGTGACAACACTAGACTTAAATATAAGGAAAAAAATAGGGTACTGGAACAGTTTAAGAGCCCATTTTTAAGGTTCTTGTCTTCAACCAAGAAATGCTAGATGACATAGTAGAGGAGAACATCAAAAATATCAAATGAACTGTAACTTAGTCAGTGTAATATGATTATGGCAACAGTGGATATCAGTGTTGTAGTAATTAATAAACAATCCATTGAATCAGTTACATTGGATTTATTAATATTGTCATTGTAGTATCACCAGAAATAGTTCAGCCTCTATTGAATGAAACATTTACAGTGAGGAAGTATCAGTCTACAGTATTGGAGTGTTCCGCAATAGGAATACCACAACCTCAAATCATGTGGAAAGAGTATTATTATTATAATCGCCACTATTATTACATCCAGACCATAAGGAATTCTTCATCTCACATTATAAGTGATTCAGTTGTAAATGATACAAGCGGACCTGTATTCTATGTTACCAGCTACTTAATTATATCAGAAGTTACTGAAAGGAAGACTTACATCTGTGAGACTTCAAGTGTGTCAGGAACAACCAGTAGATATCTTCTACTTGTGGTTCAAGGTACCAAATCTAATTATTCTCGAACTTGATTTTTCAGAAAATATAAGAGTTGATCAATAAAGATAGCGGTTATGTAATTGAACTTCAATAATAGTAACTACCTAAATCAGTGCTTTATATATCTGATGAGATGAGTTCACCAATTAGTTCTTTTTAATTTATGGACTATTGAATTTTAATAATACTATCTAAAACAGTGCTTTATAATGAAATCAGGTTGCCAAAGAGTTCCATGTGTATAAGTGACTGGGAATTGTTCTTAAGAGAATTGCTGTCAAAATATGTCAAGAATGATACTAACAACACAGCCTGATAAATTAAACCAGTATCCCAACTTATTAGGCCCTTAACAGCTATGATTGTTTCAGTAATTATCAATGCTAGCTTATTCTGCTACATATAGTTTGAAATAAAATACAATTGCTATACACATCACTTTAATTTTAGACTTCAAAGCTGAACAATTGAAATAGTAACAGCAAAGAGCAAATGAACATCAATATGGTACACACTTTATTTATTAGCTAAGTGAATACAGCGTAGCAACAGCAAATAGTTGATTCATAATTTGTGTACAATACAATAATTATACTATGTAAAATTGCAACACATGTATGATATGATTTCAGACATTCCCAACATTACTTTACCGCCTCAAAACCAGACCACGTTACAAGGTGACTCGGTATCTATTCACTGTATTGCTAATGGGCTACCTGCACCCAACATATCTTGGTTCATTCAACAAAATGATATTACCATACAATTAGACAATAGTCAAGATTTCTATATCAACACCTACAATGTCAATGAGAACCTAACAGTAAGCACACTCACACTGTATGCAGAGAGATTAACACAAATTTGGCTCTTAATTTGCAATGCTTCAAATGTGATTGGAGAGGATACAGAAGCAGCATACTTGACCATTTACAGTAAGTTGACATATTCTAATGTAATCGTCACACTAATGCCTCCTGATCTACATATTAATATAAGGAGACCTCCATCATTCAGAAAACTTAGATGATAGTATCAGTTCACCATTGCCACTGTTGCAATAGTTGTGGCTGAATTTTATTTTTTATCTTATATACTTTCAAACACTCTTCCCATAGTCTATACAAAGTATATCATAGTATGAAATACATTGTACATTTGAATATATATAATACATGTACTTTAATAAAGTGCACAGAAAACACTAATGAGAACATCTAGCATGAAATAAAATAAACAATATGACTCAAGCAATTATAAAATATTATTAACTAAGGCAACATCTCATAACCAAAAACAGAAGAGATGTTTACTCTGAAATGTTAAGATCTATTTTAAGAGCAGTAGCTAATGCAATTGCTTTTTTTTTTCAATTAGAATACAAATTTCCAGGCCAAGAAACAATTTTTTTTATATAAAATTGGTTAAATTGTAATTTGTAAACAGGTGTTCCCGATATAGTTACATATTTACCTAATCAGACTACAATTGAAGGAGGTACCATTAACTACACCTGCATTGCTGAAGGATTTCCTCCACCAAATATATCTTTGATTTATCATCAAAATAATGTTTCCCATCAAATAATTACTACCAAAGAACAATACGCTGAAAATCGTACAGTGAGCATATTCGTATTGTCTAGAGTAACAAGGAACTCAATGGGAAAATATGCTTGCAGTGCTGCAAACATTGTTGGAAGAGATATGGTATCAAGCTACTTAACTGTTCAATGTAAGTTCTTAGTGCTGCAGGCACATGCATTGATAAAATTTCAAATTCTTACAATAATTATATGTCAATACCCCGAGTAATGATGAATTAAATGTTATAGAATTAAATATTCTTGCTTAGTTACAAACATTTCATCATTTGAAGATTGCATACAATTAATTAAAATAATTTGCTTGTTCATTTATTTCAGTTGCTCCAAACATAACATCAAATCCAATGGTCAAGACAATCATTAATGCCACCTCAGTGAGCTTCTCTTGTGTTGCTGAGAGTAATCCCAGCTCTAATATATCATGGATCCATCATGGACTAATTATTGAAAATAATGGCAACTTCACAATTAAAACCATTTATACATATACTTCATATACAGTTAGCAACAGTACTTTAACTATTAATAGTGTAAATTCATCACAAAATGGCACTTACACCTGTATTGCCAGCAATGAAATAGGCAATGACTCTGAAATTTACACCTTACTAGTTTATGGTGAGATAATTGATTATTAAACTTTTTTACTTTATTATCACCACGGATAGTTACAATCTAAACCAATAGTGTACTAATAAAAAATATTACACAATAGGTGCTAGGAATATAGTTTAGGATCATTATAATAAATTATCATTGTTATAAGCACATGGACACATTTGTATTCATTTCAGTTTTGTTCTTCTAGTTGAATTGTTTTTGTTGTGGTTGTTGTTGTTTCTTTGTTGTTGTTTTTTGTTTTGTTTTTGTTTTTGTTTTTGCAGTGGCTCCAACTACAACTCTTCCTTTCATCAATCACACAATTGTGGCTGGCTCTGCACTGGATCTAGCATGCATAGCCAATGGCTTCCCTTTACCTGTCATAACATGGTTGGTTCAATCTCACGAAAGACTAGAAGAACGAGTAACAAGTCCAACACATTTCAACATTACTCACAATTACAGCCATAGCACTTTCAGGATAAGACATGCTAGACCGCAGTTGACTGGTGTGTATACTTGTATTGCCAGTAATGCAGCTGGCAGTGACACAGAATCAACTAATGTAGTTGTCCATAGTAAGTTAATGAGTAATAATAGTAAGTAATAGTAATAAACTAGTAGAAGTTACAAACAATGAGAACAATTTCACATGGTACTCAAAGATATCTGGTGTTACAATTTTAATCAAGACTATTCTGCTCCATGGAGTATGCTTCAGTTGATTAACACAGAAACAATGATTTCATTGTGCATACTGAAGAAGGCTCCATCAGAAATGTCTTGATTTTAAATTAATTTTACATTTAGTTTTCTTCAACTAATTTAAATAATGAGTGAATGTTGTTAAATGCTACCTGGAATTACTGAGACTCAATATAATCTATAATATGCTGTCAAAAAGAATATGATTTCAGTGTCCAGCTGCTAAATACTACACTTGTGGTTTAAAAAAACTATGCTAAGAACTGAACTTATAGTGATCTTTCTCTTAATTACTATTTGTGGTGATGCAGTAATAGTATCAGCTAATAATAATATATTACCTACCACCCTCAGTCACAATGTTTTATGAATGGACATAAACTTTTTATCCGGGAGAAATTCTCCGCACAGGAAGGTATTGAGTGAATACACTTATCTCCAAAATACGGAGTATAGCCAGCCCATTTCCAGCAAAACAATCTAATTAACAAGTAAAATAATAACCTCATGTTAGCAACTAGAGTCAACAACTTTTTAAATAAAAATTCCCAGCTCTCCTGTCACAGATGTACAAATAATAACAAGTGTTGCTTCATTTATGCAGCTCAGTATATTTATTTTTAATCATATTTTGACGTTTTGCCAATGTCTTCCTTCAGGGTCAGTAAGTGCAAACTCTCTCCTAAATGTCAAAAGACAATCTATCTTTTAATAATTAATTACAAAGAAACCTGCGGTTATTTCAACCGAGGAGAAAAGAATCGTAATGTTCGGTGTCATAAATAATACAATCTGTGTTAATAGTAAGCTCACTACATTTTCAAAGAGTTGCATCCTCTTACTGTAACATAGTCATGAGAACAAAGGGGGTTTTTTGTAACGTAAAAAAAGAAGTTGAATCTAAAAAATATTGCTACCAATTCCATATTAATGACAATTTTCTTATTGGTGTATTCTAAAATACAAGAGGTGATACATATAAAATCATTTTATTTTACAAGCTGAATAGGCTAGGCAATATATGTCACAAATATGTACAATGACCAAGCTATCTAAATCTGACCATAAACATTCTACTGCAATTTCCTTTTATTCACAAATTTTCATGCACAAAATATTACACAATATCTGAATAAAACTATCAGACTCATTTAACATATGTATTCAATGCATAAACCTTTATTTATGGCATAAATAGCCAGCTAAATTTTAGTTGCTTCTACCATAGTCAACTATAAAACATTAGCTTGGAATTTTATCACAGACCAGAAGTCATTTCAATCATTTTCTCTTTTACGCTAGCTAATCAGCAGATTTGAATACATTATTTGCATACCAGTTATAATCAGTGTTGATAGTAAATTCTGGTAATGTATGCATATAATATATTTGTAATATATATATGCTTGACATTACAGGCCCTGCTATGTTGTTTCGGCAAAGCATTTATCAACTAATAGAAGTAACTGAAGGTGAATCTGCCACTTTCTTTTGCACAGCTAGAGGAATTCCACCACCAACTATTAATTGGCCTACAGCTAATATTAGCACTAAGCATATCATTAAATTACATACTCAAGAGACAAATTCATACTATTACACATTCTCCAACTTTACCTTACTGAACGTTACAAGAAGTTCATACAGAGAGTACTCCTGCAGTGCAAGTAATTACATTGGCAAAGATATTCACACTTTCAACTTATCAGTAAATAGTAAGTTTAAAACAGAACTAAATACTTTCATATCTCATTTGCAAGAAGTAACCCTATACTATTTTTTATTCATGTCTTCTTGTGTTGTATAGCATAATAATAATTTCACTAATAGAATTTTAATATTACACTTGATTTCATATGAGTCTGATAACTTTTTTGTATTTGAATATTACATCTCAAGAGCTTAACTTGGATTTCTTAAGTGAATGTTAGTATGTAATTATAGTAGTTTTTCTAATGTACCAACTTTAAGATGTCGAGCCAAAAAATTAATAAAATTTAACATTTCCATGTTCAACAATTATATAGTTCCACCATCAATTATTGATACTACTGATCACACAACTCAGCTCATAGCACCAGCAAAGGTTCAACTTTCTTGTACAGCAGAAGGATACCCTCTTCCAGACATCAGATGGAGAAAAATCTCTTACGATGGCACTACGGAGCTATTTTTTCCAAATTTACAACATCCAAGAATTTCAATAAGTCAAAATATGAATGTCACCTCAACTTCCACCACAAGTATCTTCACAATTGGTACATCTTATGCCAATGATTCTGCTAACTACACTTGTGAGGCAGAAAATAAGATAAGGACTATCCTTTCAAATCCTCTTATTACACACATTCATTGTAAGTAGCCATAATTATATATGACAGTGAGAATTTGAATTTTCTTATTATTTAAAGAATTGTATTTCAGTATATTGATTTGTTTTATTTTCATACTACTAAATTGTTATAAATTCATAATAAAATATACTTGTACATCTACAGTATCAACACCTACAAATTTCTCTGTCCACACAACTTCCACTACCAGTGTTTCCTTATTGTGGGGACATCAAGAAGCAACAGCTTTAGATTACTATTATGAAGTAATAATAAAGAGTTGTAATTAATGATCGTATTTAGTGTAAATAATTAATTATAGTCTATAACTGCACCATATTAACTGTATTTAAAGCCACAAATGGCACTTTAATACTACAATTACCACATTATGTAGGTGTTTTTAGGTGTTGTCATTAATGGAAGCCAAAGTTCTTCAAGAGTAAAATTTAATTCCAAAAATTCAACTATATTCTTGAATGGGACTTGGAACGTTGAGGTGACAAACTTATCTCCAGGACATAGATACAATATTTCAATCAGAAGTGTCTTTGGATTGTATCAGCAATACCAAAGCATAATCGTGGGACCATTGACAATAGTTACTGCATCTAGTGAGTCAATTGTTATTCCTTGCCGTTGTACTTGAAATTAGTACCTGACTATTTTCACTCAAATCGATTATTTCACATAAGATTTCTTACATTCAATGTTTTTATAACGTTTTATTGTTTTAGATGCACTTTTCCAATTGCGACTGCAATTGATAACCTCTTGCTCAAGTTGGATAGTAAGTACCTGATTGCATTCATACATATAATATCTTATTAGCTGAAAAAGGTGCCGAATAATGTGCCATGTGAAAAACATAAGAATAAACATATAATTGTGGCCACAATGCAGTGAGTACAATATAATGTCCATAACTTTATCACTAGCATAATTATAACGGTTAAACAATACAGACGTTTCGACACCTAGATGTCATCATCAGTGAGAATAGTACTAATAAGTGAGAATTCCTAGGAAATAAACAAAAAAAGTTGTTGTTTTTGTTTATTCTTACGCATTTTATGATGGCATTTGTATAGGTGTCGAAATGTCTGTATTGTTTCATTGTTATATGCTAGTGATATAGATAAAAGATAGTTATTATAGATATTGTTCCTGCAACACTAGCAGGTTTAAATACAATATAATGTGTTTGTGTGTGCATTCATTTCCATTATTAGAATGAGAAACCCACAGAGAAGTCTTCTCAAGTGGATCAAAAATTAAATTCAGTACTTCAAAAAAACTGTAAATGCAATCTTGCACAAAACAGAGTGATTCGCAATGGAGTATTTATATGCTACAAAGATTCTCCTGAATTCATTACATACAGAGGTCAGATCTATGGCACTGCTGCACATTCAGTATCAGAAATGATAGAATTCATAGAGCAATGGCTGAAAACTAGTCCTTCTCTACAAATTCAAGCTCAGCTTCTGCATGTGGAATCAAGTTGTCCAGTAGAGGTGCAGTCAGTCAATGAAAAAGAATGCTTAACGAGTGGTGTGCCCACATCTACCATTGCATCCAGCTCTCCACTGAGCATCATGACAGTTGCTGCCATAACTGGAGGAGCTATGTGTATTGTCATAATGACATGCTCCATAGTAGCAGTTATTACTTGTTTTGTGGTAAGAAGGAAGAAATCTCACCACAATAAGAATTCACAATGTCACCTCAAAGACGCCCACCCAGAAGAGAAGATGGATGAAGTCAGGAGACTATGAACAACAATAGACTTGCTAATGGGAACTCATTAACAGTATGTTTTTGTGTGTACTATAGTGTTATGTGTAGAGTTCACCATGTTTTACTTCCTTTTATGGTCATCTAGTTGTTGTGTTCTATATTTAGTGTCCAATTAGATTTGTGTACATGCGCGGGAAAGGGTTTTATATACTACGGCCCTGACTACGGCTTGTCAGTTGTTGAGCTTGTCTGATTTTGCATAAGTCCAAACTCTCCTCTGTCATTCAATACCTTACAATCCTATAAGGTGGGCCTTGAGTCTCCTAGCTAGGAAGGTAGGAAGTTGAGCAGTTGGCCTTTGGTAACAGAGCACTGTCTGCGAGCAAGCCTCTTCTCTGGTGGCAGCGGTAGTCAGGTAGCTTAGCGATATTACAGTTCATCGTTGGACAAAAGTACCAAATTTTGCATGAGACTTTCTTTCAACCTACTTAATAATATTAGCCTAGGAGCCCACCGGAAAATTTAAGCGTGCTCGCTGAGTGACAAAATGGCTGCCAATATTGGCATCAACACTGTTTATAGAATTCTAGCATTGTTTTAACCAACATAAATCATTATTTTGGACCATACAGAACTTTATTGATGTATCTAGTATAACTGTTTATTCATAAAGAGTCATGGTTGCATTTACAACTGCATAGTGGTGAACAGGCCAGATTAGCTTTTGCACATTTGCATCTTTACAGTCTCCTTTGCAGGCACATTTGATTAACTGATTGCATGCCTTCGAAACCTCTGGTATAGTTATCCAAACAGGCACCCATGACTTTCCAGGTGTAGCCTTGGACCAAGCAAATTCACTAGGAGGTGGTACCACTTGATATACCTGAGTGCTAGTTGTCCATATTCCAGCTTGGTATACTGCCCGTTGTGAATGTTGAAGAAGCACATTCTGTGTTGGTGGTATATTGTCAATGCTTCGATTCTTGCGGCAAAACAGTTCCTCCCTGGCCTCATTCACTGAACTCAGTGGACTGGTTTTGTCATACAGTACAACTGTGAATCTTTCTATTCTCTGAAAGTGGTCAGACTCAGCATACAAAAGCTCAAAGGGATGAGCAGCCAAAAAAGTAAATGTTTGAGTAACCTCCTCATAAGCCTGCCATGCCTGCCATGCTGACTTCTTGCCCCTACCTCTGAATGCTGATGTGGTGTCACAGCCGGTCAGTGCATGGAACACTGGTAATGCTCGTGCTCTTGGCTCTCCAATACTGATGCATATGGCTGTCTGGGTCAGACCAGACTATAGCACAGCAACCACTATTGCCATCCAATAGTGATCCGTCAACTCCAGCTCTGCAGCGTGAGATACACCCTCGCCGCAAGAGTGCCAGGATCAAGGCAAGAAGATCAAAAACTAAACTTTGAACTCCACTAGTAATTAACTTGTCTAATAGCTCTTCTCATATTACCTACCATTTGTTCCCCTTACCTAAGTACAGACCCTTACCACATTATCTTTGTTCTGTTTTCAAACTCCTCCCTTTCTTACCCAACTCAGTTTTGTGTCACCTCACCTCTACTTAATGTAATCATCCCTTTCCCTAAATTATGTTCCAAACTGTATCTAAAGCTGTTGCCGCGCGAGCTTCTGCCAATCTTTCAACTGACTGCCGCACCTGGCATCTGGTCCTTCGAGTTACCATCACCTTACCATACCCACCGTCAGTAGTGCGGAGTTACGCCCGCACGAACATATGGTCCTTCGAGCCGGATCTCTAGTTTGAGTATCGACCGCGCCTGGCTCTACCTTACCTCTACTTTACGTCACATCGATCTGCGCTGCCGTTCCATCACTGAGAACATCGCAATCAAGTGATCCCACCAAAACAGTTAAGTTCCTCATCAAACACCTATCTGACCATGCCCACCTTGGAGGAAGAACTAAAGCTCATCAAATCCTTAACTGACCCAGCCAAAGTCCGAGACAAGCGATCAAGTCGCAAAGGCCAGCTCACCAAGCTTGAGTCTCAAGTTCGTACTCTACGGGATACACCCTATGCTGAAATACGACCAAGTGATGTTGATAAAAAACTAAAGGATGCTACTCGCTCATCCAATCTCTTCGATGCTCTCCAGGAACAGTATGAAGACCTCATCAGAGGCACTGAATCTGCTAATATTGAGGATGAAATGTCCCATGGTGAGCTAGTTCGGGAGGAAAACCACAGAATAGTGGAAATTCTGGAAGTTCTGCAAGAGAAAATCAATCTCTATGATGTAGGCATGGTTGTTCTTGATTCACTAGCTACCTTATCGCACGTGGATGATATCACCAAACCTATCTACACTGCTGAGCTCGCAAAGTTAAAGGAACAAACATCAGACTTCAGGAAAAACACTCGTTGTTTCGCTTCGGATCCGGAAATTGAACGTCTTCGGAGTCAACTTACCTCTGTAACCAAAGAAATTCAGGAACGAATTGCCAGCGAACAAGAGGCTCCTTCAACCACATCTACCAAATCTTCATCTTCGGACACTGAGATCAAGTCAGTCATTTTCAACTCTTCCAAACTCACCCTTGATTTACCTAAGTTTTCAGGCAAGCCAGTAGATTGGGCCGACTTCAAGAACCTTTTCACTGCTGCCATTGACAAGCATGGCGCAGGCCTTATCGATGCTGAACGATGTTGCCACCTGCTCAAAGCTATGACCACAGAAGAAGCTCAAAAGATTGTGCAATTCTACTCCTCCGGCAAGGATGGCTATAAGACTGCTCTTCAATCCCTGGAAGATGCCTATGGTCGTCCTCGCTTGGTGTATCCACATCACATCAAAGCCATTCTTGCCAACGATCATTACTCTTACGATCGCCGTGGTCTTCGCCGAATGAGGGAGACATTAGAGACCCATCTTCGGGGCCTCGAACGTTGCAATGGAAACACCTTAGAACAATTTCTTGCAGCTGTTATAACTGAAAGATTTGACAAGAGAATGAAGCATGAATGGTCAACTCACACTGCAGACTCAACCAATCTACCAATAATTAGAGAAATTTTAGACTTCTTCAAGAAAAGAGAATTCTGCCTTGACGACGACCCATCTATCAGATCTTTCCACTCCAACCAATCCAAGAAAACACAATCATCTCAACCTCCATCCAAACCTTTACATCATGTACTAAAAGCTGCTCCAGCTTCCTTTAAATGTCCAGTTTGCTCACAGGAAGGTCATGCCATCTCCAAATGCCCAACCTTCCTTGAGTGGAACCAGGACAAGAGGCAAAAGGCTGTCAAGGATGCAAAACACTGCTTCAATTGTTTAAGCCACAAGCATGCCCTCAAAGACTGCCAATCAACCTACACCTGCCGAACTTGTGGTGCCAAGCATCATACACTGCTCCATAAAGAACCGTCTTCACCCACCCCACCTGATGCAAATGCCAGCGTCATCACCACCGATGAAGAAACTGCTGTACAACACGTGTCCACTCTTCCATCAGCCCTCCTTTCAACTGCTCTCACCCTGGCCAGCAATGGTGACTACCGACAGAAGGCCAGAGCTCTGCTGGATAGTGGAGCCTCTATCTCCTTGATGTCTGAACGTTTGGCCTCCAGTCTCAAGTTGAAGAGATATCCCCAGCGTCTTCAGATAGCAGGAGTCACGGGAGGAGCTGTAAGTAAATACCATGTTTTTGTTGACCTTGCCTCTTTGCACTCCACAGATGCCGACAACAAAGTGAAAGTGAAATGTCATGTAGTGCCACTACTCCAATCTATACGACCTCCGAGAAACCCGCCTGAACTCCTCAACCTACCCTGTATTAATGGCAAACAACCCATCGCAGATCCTGCTCTTGGGGGTGAAATTGACTTGCTTCTTGGAATTGCAGACTGCGGTCGCTGTGCTCGAGGTCACCCTTCGTTATCAGATGATCAGGCTACCATGGCGAATCCTACACTGTTTGGCTGGACACTAGGAGGAGCTATACCTGACTCCTCCCTTCCGACTTCTATTCTTCGAGCACAGAGCAAGGAAGATTCCTTGGATTCATTGCTCCAACGTCTCTGGTTCATGGATCAGACTCCAGACACCCAAACTCGTCACCTATCTACTGATGAACAAGATGCAGTCTCTCAATTTAAAGATACTTACAGGATCTTATCTGATGGGAGATTTTCTGTTAAGTTACCTCGTTGCCAGAGACCTCCAGCACTGGGCTCTTCTCGACAGTCAGCACATCGCCGATTCCTGCAGAATGAGAAATCTCTCAAGAATAAAGGAAGACTCCAGGAATTCAATGCTGTTCTCCGAGAGTACCCTGCTCTCGATCATGCAGAGAAAGTGCCAGATTCTGAGAGCGATCGGGATCCAGCATCCACTTTCTACCTTCCAGTTCACGGCGTCTCCAAGGACTCATCCACCACCACCAAACTGCGGGCAGTTTTCGACGCCTCTGCCAAGTCGTCTAGTGGGGCATCTCTTAATGATCTCCTCCTACCAGGTCCCAATATGTATCCACTCCTCAATACCATCCTAACTCGATTTCGTCTCCACCCCATTGCTGTCTCTGCGGACATCAGCAAAATGTTCCGGGAAATTCTGCTTGATGAATCCGACAGAGATTTACATCGTTTTCTCCTGAGAGATGAGGAAGGAAACATTGTTGATCATCGTATGAAGAGGCTCACGTTTGGAGTGAAGTCATCCCCATACTTAGCCACGCAAGTTTTACTCCAAATTGCTGAACTCAATGAAGATAATTATCCATTAGCTGCCAATGCCATAAGATCTTGTTTTTATGTTGATGATTGCCTTACAGGAGCAAACACCGTCTCAGAGGCAGATCAACTACGCCGACAACTGTGCGACCTGCTTGCCTCAGCCGGGATGACCCTCCGGAAGTGGCGGAGCAACTCCCAACCTCTCCTTGAGACTATTCCGGAACAACTTCGAGAGTCAGCTGACCTTCACATCTCTGATCCCTTGACGTCTTCTAAGGCTCTTGGGATTCACTGGAATGTCACCCAAGACCAGTTTCATGTTGCTGTCCCTCCTACTCCTGTTGATGTTGCTCCTACAAAGCGTACTATCGCCTCTACAACTGCAAAAATATTTGACATTCTCGGCTTGTTCTCACCCATCACCATCACTGCCAAAATCCTCCTCCAGCAGCTCTGGAAACTCCATCTTGATTGGGACACACCTGTTCCTGACACAATAGCCACTGAATGGCAACGTTGGATTAGCACCGTCCCAGCAATTGCCTCACACCCGATAAACCGACGCCTACGACCTCTTGATGTGCCAATTCTTTCCCAGCAGATTCATGGCTTCTCTGATGCCTCTGCTAATGCTTATGGTGCTGTTGTCTATTTACGCACTGTCTATCAAAATGCGGACATTTCTATTGTACTCATCACCTCCAAAGCTCGAGTCTCACCTGTACGTCCAGTAACCATTCCACGTCTTGAATTGACAGCAGCTTATCTACTCTCAAAACTCCTTCTCACTGTTTCAACTGACTTGAACATACCCATCCATGATGTTTACGCCTGGACGGACTCTACCATTGTTCTGTCCTGGGTAAATAAATCGCCAACTAACCTCAAAGTCTTTGTGGCCAACCGCATTGCTTCCATCCAAGATGTTATCCCACCTCGTCAGTGGCGTCATGTACGTTCAAAAGACAATCCTGCAGATCTAGCCAGCCGTGGAGTATCTACTTCAGACTTACTCAACTCCACCCTCTGGTGGGAGGGTCCTTCTTGGCTCAAGGGTCCTCCTTCAGATTGGCCACTCCTACTCAGTAATCCTGCCATCAAGGACACCACTGAAACTCGAGCCATCACCTCCACTCTTCAAGTCTCCCATCCATCTAATGACCTCTGGACTCATTACTCTTCGTTTGACCATCTCATCAGGATCCTGGCTTGGGCACAACGCTTTATCACCAACTCACGCAAATCTCGTGAGCATCGTAATTTGTCAGCCATCCTGACACCTTCAGAGTGCCTACAAACAAAGAATTACCTCCTCCGACAAGCCCAGATGGATGTCTACTCTGATGTTTTCGAACACTTGCAGTCTGGCAAACCACTCCCAATAACCCATCCTCTGAGCAAATATGATGTCCACCTTAGTCAAGACCAGTTACTCAGAGTTGGTGGACGTGTCCGGAACAAACTCCTCCCCCAATTTTCTCATTCTCTCCTCCTTCTAAGCCTTAAATCACCTTTATGTAAACTGTATGTTCGCACCTTACATGTATCTCTACATCACCCAGGTGTCTCTACCCTGTTGGCAATTCTAGCCGAAAATCATCATATACCTGGGTTGAAGAACTACCTGAAGCACATCAGCCGCTCCTGCCCACTGTGCCAAAGAGCTTATGCCAGACCTTCCAACCAAAAAATGGGACTGCTACCTTCCTTGCGTACCACTCCGGCTCCACCCTTTGACCGAACTGGTGTTGACTTTGCCGGACCCTTCCTGATTCACCGTGGGAACCCAAGGAACCCTGTAAGACTGAAGGTTTATGCAGTTGTTTTTGTGTGTTTTATCACCAGAGCAGTGCACCTGGAGCTCTGCTCAGACTTGACGTCAGAAGCCTTCGTGGCCACCCTACACAGGTTCTGTGCTCGACGAGGCACTCCCTCACACATATTCTCGGATAATGGCTCCAATTTCCTAGGGACCAAAGGGGAAATAGAGGAAGTCCGCCGTCTTCTCACCTCGCGAGCCACTAGGAATGGTACCTCCCACTTGTCTACTACTCATGGACTTCAGTGGCACCTCTCTCCTCCTAGAGCTCCACACTTTGGTGGGCTCTGGGAAGCTGGCGTAAAGTCAATGAAAGTGCTTTTGCGGAAATTGATATCACCACGACCTCTCTCCTTTGAAGAATTGAACACAGTTCTAATAGATGCCGAAGCTATCCTCAACTCCCGGCCAATTATCCCACTGGATGCCACAGAATCTGATGGAACCACTGCCCTCACTGCTGGGCACTTCCTGATTGGACGCCCTTTGAAAGCTCCTCCTCCTGTGCATGTCGACTCCTCCACTGACATCTCTCACCTTCGCCGTTGGAACCTTGTGCGACGAATCTCCAATGACTTGTGGCTAGCCTGGAAACCCCGTTACTTGCAAGCTCTCCATGCCCGAACCAAATGGCTACGCCCCACCAGGAACTTCCAGGTTGGAGACATAGTGATCCTGAAGGATGAGACTTCGCTCACAGGAACTGGCCCCTGGCACGTATCACTCGTACTTTTCCTGGCGATGATGGACTAGTCAGGACTGTGGAGCTCCTATGTCAAGGACGCCACTACAAACGTGCAACTAACAGATTAGTCCTACTGATCGAGGACCAATCTTCCCCCGGGAGTGTGTCTGGGTCAGACCAGACTATAGCACAGCAACCACTATTGCCATCCAATAGTGATCCGTCAACTCCAGCTCTGCAGCGTGAGATACACCCTCGCCGCAAGAGTGCCAGGATCAAGGCAAGAAGATCAAAAACTAAACTTTGAACTCCACTAGTAATTAACTTGTCTAATAGCTCTTCTCATATTACCTACCATTTGTTCCCCTTACCTAAGTACAGACCCTTACCACATTATCTTTGTTCTGTTTTCAAACTCCTCCCTTTCTTACCCAACTCAGTTTTGTGTCACCTCACCTCTACTTAATGTAATCATCCCTTTCCCTAAATTATGTTCCAAACTGTATCTAAAGCTGTTGCCGCGCGAGCTTCTGCCAATCTTTCAACTGACTGCCGCACCTGGCATCTGGTCCTTCGAGTTACCATCACCTTACCATACCCACCGTCAGTAGTGCGGAGTTACGCCCGCACGAACAATGGCATTAATAATGTTGTAGAACCTGAAGTTCTTACTTGTGCTAAACGCGATCCAAACATCAGCAGATGATTGAGTAGAAGTTAGGTTGAAAATGCACCAACCAGGATAGCAATAACATCACTATCGGCAGTGCGTACTTTGATTGTCCTCATTCCATGTTCCAGTGCATGTAACAAGTGCACGACAATTCTGGTGTCTGCTTCCTCATGGTTGCAGTCAGGCATTGCAGTACTATTGAGGCCTAAAGATACCCACAGACTCACCAGACGTAATGTACACAGCTTTGTCTGGTGGGAAAGTGAAATCAGCACACTTAGATGTGAGAAATGCAAAACGTTTTTTCTTGTTGTTTGGGTCGCGCAAGAAGTCCATCCAGTTGCTGGGGAGCTTTGTTTGACTCAATACCTTCCTGCGCAATCCTTTCCCTCTCTTTTCTCGGGTAGACTCCTTCAGACTATCTGCAATGTAGGTGTCCCATACCACATCTATCCTTGATGATTTCTGCAGCTGATCAATCAAGTAAGGGATGAACACGTGCTCCGCATATTCATTGAAAGTACTCACAGCTTTTGTAGAGAGAATGTGTACGATAACTGCACCATCTAGTACTGTGCAATCATACATAGAAGGAGGATCAGACACCTCAGCCTGCTCAATACAATTTAGCATATCAGACTTCGTGCCCAGCAAGTAAAGCTTTCCTAAGTCTGACAGCGAAGGTGGGAAGGACTGGATCTCATGGGCAAAGAACTCCTTCAAGTCTCCTTCACGACTTTGCATTGATATATATAACTGGCTAAAGAGTGCAACATTGTTTTGCAATGTTTTGATCTTCTTTCCCTGCTTGAAAATTGCTTTTGGCCGAGGTCTCTTGTAAAGAGCAAGGGAATTCCTCTTGATTGGGTCATGAATAGAAACAGTGCGGTCTTCAAGAACACTTTTGACAAACTCTTGATACTGCTTCTTGCCAGTTTCTTCTATACCATACATAGCATTTGACACCGATTCATCCAGGCAGTTCCGATTGTCAAGCGTTACTAACTCTTGAAAATCATCCAAGAAGGGATTACCCATCCTCTGTATCGTTTTGAAGAGGCTACTGACTTGCTTCAGGAATGCTTTCTGTGTTGCATAACCCTGCTCATGGTGTTGAAAATGTTGAGAGCCTAGTTTGGTATCAGGAAGATACTCCGCCTCAAATAGCCTCTGCAGTCTTGCCAGTTCTGGCCCTGAGAGCATCCACCGCCTGAAGGCAACAGGATTCTCAGTGAGTCCTATACAGCCACCAGAGCCTTTCACAAAAGCATTTTCCTGCTCATGAGCCTGGTCAATTGGAATAGATGAAAACTTTTTGTTGGTCTTTGAAATAACCCAGTGACATTCCTGGTCAAATTCATCTTTGATAGACATGGGCAAATGCTTCATGTCCCTGATGTGGACAGGAATCCACCTGGAATAATTCACATGGTCCAAGGCAAAGAATAGGGGTGTTAGCTCCTCCAATACATGCACATATAAAGGGAAGTTTTTCTCCCTGTGAGCTCGAACAAAGATCAGGATGAGAGTTTCGTATCTCAAGATGAGGTCCCAAAACATAAATGTGGGACTCTTCTTCAGCATGTCACTTCGCCAAGCTTCTTCAGAGAGATTGCTCCCTATTTTCAAGAAAGCTTCCCTTTGAAGTTTCTGGAGAGTCAAAAGGGTGACCTGGTGTGCATGCGAGATGAGAAACTTTCAGAAATGAGTCAGCTGTCCCAGAAGAGGCTACATTTGCCTCAATTAAAGCTGTCGTCCAACCAGAAGCTTCCAAAAGATCTCCCAATGTATTCTAGAGGGCCATCTCGATATGCAAACCACCAAACATTACAACATGCACTGACTCACCATGTGTGACTGGCCACCTCCACTGTACGAGCTTTGCCAGGGCAAAAATGGTTGGTCAAAGGTGGTAACTGGAATTTGTCCTGGGTTGAGATGCTGAATTGCTTGCCTCACCACATCCATGCCATGCTTTATCATTGCAGGGGTAGTAGCCTTCTCATAAAAAAGAGGCAGCAATGCACACATAGCTGGAGGGTCTTCTGTGAGAGGTTGCTGTGAAGCATGATATGCAGCCCATGCTAAAGCATCTTCACTGGTAATTTCCCCTTTCTCAAAGACTGCCAATTTTGTTCCTTGGACTTTGCTTCATCAAGGCAGGTTTGCAGTGTCATAGGAGTTGAGAGAAGAGGTACATCTTCCTCAAGGCAGTGCAGTGTTTCCTCAAGGCTGGTCTGCAGAACTTCTTCAAGGCAGGTCTGCAGTGGTTCCTCAATGCAGGACTGCAGCAATTGCATATTGGTTGCATGATCAGATACATCTTCCTCAAGGCAGGTCGGCAGTGATTGCACACTGGTTGTATTGGTTGAGAGAACAGGTACATCTACAGAAGATGTCTTCAGAGCTACTGCGGGAACAACAGCGTAGCTGTTAGGTAAGTTATGTTGCTTGGTTCTAGAAGGTGATGTTGTAGCAGCCCTACTTTCACCAGGATCAGCCCTAGTTGGAAACTGGAATAAACTTATTCCAGTACCCATGAAATGCATTTTCAGCAGTGGTTGAGCTAGGGTTGTGATCTAGATTGTCCAGAGCACCAACAATAAACAACCCTCTCCGTAGACAAGTAGGGGCCACTACTCCATCTTCTTCAAACTGCTCAGAGACAGCAGTAGCAATCTCATCCTCAACTTCCAAAACTCTATCATAAGATATACAAATTCCCATGTGATGCAATTGCTGAATGAGTTTCTTGCTCCTGGTCACTTGATGAAGATTGAGACCAATGTAAATAGGCAAAGGTGGCTCATGATCAGGAGAATGTCTTGTCTTTGCAGTACAAGAAGCTGAACCCCTTTTCTTAGTGTTGTATACAATGGCCTGACCAACTGTTAGGCATTCCTGTGATTCACATTGGTCTTGGTCTTTCAAGTTAGGACCATTGAATATAAGAGAGGTAAGTAATTTGAGGCTTGAAGGAAGTGAATTCTCCTGGCAATGTGGTGGGAAAGACCCAGTAAACTTGAAGCTGCTGTGATTGAAAATATCAGTTCTGATTATTGTAGCAGCTTTCGCCAGGGTAATAGCATCCTCAGAAAAATCCAGCTTCTTCATAGCTTCCCTCAGTGTACTTTGCACTGCCTTGTTGAATGTAATGATGGTGTTTCTGCCATCAAATTGTTCATCAGCTTCTGCAAAGTGTTCCAGCAAACGTTCCTTCAGCCTTGTTTTGTTAAATCCCTTGGAGATGCCAAAATCTTTGAGACGATTCATGTAGAGGGAATGGATATCTGACAGCTTGAAAAGTGATGTTCCAGAGCCAACAGTTTTCTCAATATAGCTTACCAACAGTTTTCTCAATATAGCTTACCAACTCCACAAACACTCTAGATATGTTCATATTTTCTTCATCTGCATGAGCCTTTTCTTCATCTTGATTCAGCTTCCTTATATGACTTCTATAACGGTTTCTGAGGCTGGTAAGACACTTCAAATGGTACTTGGTTTCCTTTGCAATAAGGTCTCCACCATCAATACGACCAAGAAGTTCGGTTTCTTGTAGGACTGTGATCATAGTTCGTATGTTGCTGTCAGCATCAAATGTTGAAACTTGATGGAGATCACCTTCTTCGTGACCCAGAAAACACAGCAGTCAACTTCAATTGCTTGCCGTTTGCTAGGTGGCCTTTGTTCAGGATTATCCATGTGCTTAGCTTTCCTTTTCCTTGCTTTGGTCAACTTAGAGTTGTTGTACTTTAAGTGACAGGATTTGTGCCAAGATGCACGGTGGGTTAAAAGGTCAGCAGCACTTACATTGTCACCAAATTAATTTTTGAAGTGTTAACACTGAATGTAATGATTTCATCAATAATCTCATTCTATTATAAGTGCAATACATATTTTGGTGGCCATCTTGTTTTACAAAGGCATTTCACAGGGGCTCCTAGGCTAAAATTAGTTAGTAGACCCTAAAGAAGCATCATACAAAATTAGGTGCTTTTGTCCACCAAAAAACAGTAATCATAAAAATTGACACTAAGCCACCTGACTACGGGTAACAGCTACCATACCCCGACTGACCCCACATAACTGATGATCCTTCAAAAACTCCTGAAGAATCTAATGACTACGAATGTATAGAAATGTACAACAAAAAATGTGACACCACAACTGAGAATAACCAGAATTTTTCCTTCAGTACTTGTGCAGTATACGGCTTGCATAAACAAGATCCAGGAAAGGAGCATGAAGAGCACTATGCTGCTATTCACTAAAGTGGAACACAATAGTAGCTCACAAAGTAGTGATTATCCTTTTTTCTTTTTTTAGTTTCTGTGATAAAAACATTGTATTTTGGTATAACAATACTTATAAAATGATTTCTCGTAGCTTTTATTTTTGGTGTAATTAATATAATTGAAAACCTCATTATTTTTGTAAGCAATTGTATGACTAATTATAATACTCTTATTGTAACCGTCCAATATGCTATTATACTACATCCAGCCTGATTTATGATTGCTCAAATTGATATTATATACATTAGGAGGCATGAAAACAATGTCTCAAGCAAAACATTACATTTATGAAGGTAAATAAGCTGTGTGAAATATACGAGATACCACTGTTATAAATGACCAAAGCCATTTTGTTGCTTTAAGCTTGCTTCTTTTGATATATATAATGTGTTTATCATTTGAAATAATTGCTATGGCATTGAAAGCCTTTGCTAGAAGTATTTACCATCTATATAGCTAAAATTATGAAAGAACAGTGCATGACATTCAAAACTCCATTTTGTTGGGGTTGAAGCAAGTGGATTTCCTTTCAGACATCACATAATTTATATCTATGTTTGTGCAGATGTTTGCTGTATATTACATATAAATGCCTCAAACAATTCTTTATGTAAACACTGCGTATACACTGGGTTGATCCTTGGCTTGCCAGTTGCTACATAAAATACAACAATCGCCTTGAAGCAACGAGTTACTAATTTCTTACTCCTTAGTTTATTTAAGTATGTATTTGCATTTGAATTAGTTTTTAGTTATTTAAATTTACAAACTGTATTTTAGATTCAATTTCAAATTAGAAGGATGTCAATTTTAATGTTTAGATTATTGATATTTCAACTTTGAACTTTGCATATTCATTACTTAAAGCTACTGTGTCATATCATACTCATCCTATAGAGCCAAGTAAACTGATGCTAGTTTATATTACTAAACCGTCAGCTCTTTTATAAGCAATAACAGCAATAGAATGAGTGAATTAGCACACACAACTCTGTTTAAACAAACAATGACCTTGATTCAGTATACACAATGTCGAAAATGAATATGAGTGCTAAAATTCATGCATGAAATTACATTCAGCTGCAGCATAACCAATTCTGAATGTAGCGAATCATTATATTATGTACAATCCACAAACTGACAAAGCTGCTACTTTAAATTAATATGGATTCCATATTGCTGCTCCACCTTATTTGGCCATTCTTCATTGATGCAATTCCTCTAACCAGTTTTTATCCATATGGTCGTGAAATGAATGACTCTTTAGTGGGGCAAACCCTGAATGGCAATTCCGGTATCGTCAACCTTGCCAGCTCGTTTCTTTTCTCTGGAGAAGAATACAGGTCTCTTTATGTACGTTTTGAAATTCATTTTTCACATACTAACTGGCCCATGGGTTCCAGAACTTAGTGCTTGTTCTCATAAGCACTTTCTTGTTTTCTTGATATACTTTAAAGGCTTTGGCTTAAACCAATAAGTTCAAAGAGCTTGATAAGCACTTTTTAAGCTCTAAGCACTTTGAATGATAGTATAGCACACTTTCATTTTACCTCTGTGGAAGTTATGTGTGGCCATTGGCCTACGCAATAAATTCTGATATCTGCGGGCCTAAAAATGTCAGTCTACAGTCTCCTTCCACTAGGAATGGCTCAAAAAACTCCTGAGAATCTTGGACCATTATAATTTACCTGACTCCCTTGAAGGAGCTTAAAAGTCACACTACTGGACTTTTCCAGACTTGTATTCACTTTGGACATGACGGTGACAGCAGTGACAATATAGAAACATAGAGCTTATTCTCCATTGCTGAATTTCTTATTATCACGTTATTTGTATTTAGTTCCTACTGCTATTTCTCGTCCTCTTGTCAACCACACCATAATGGCTGGCTTCACACTGGATCTGGCTTGCATAGCCAATGGCTTACCTTTACAAGTCATAAAATGGTTTGTTCAAGTAGAGGAACACAAAGAACATGTTATGAATAACATGGATTCCAATATTACCCAATCCACTTATAACCCCTGCAATCAGCATTATAGCACTCCTAGAACATTGAATGCCAGACCTCTATTGACTGGTGTGTATACTTGTATTACCAGTAATGTAGCTGGCAGTGACACAGAATCAGCTGCTGTAGCTGTCCATTGTAAGTTAAAACTACAATACATTACGAGATAAAAATACATTCAAGTTAAACTGTTCAGCTACAATCATGTAAAAACATAAATTTAGTCAGTAAACATGTCTGAATATGAAATTCATTGACGGGATAAGTTCATATTTTTATTAACTTTAAGTTTGGTGTGCTATATAATTATTTGGAAACTAGACTGACATTTCATAGCATAATTAAAATATAGGGAAAATGAGAATACTCACTCCATATTATGAAAGAAAATCAATACTGTATTTTTTGAGAACATGAACGTAATATGCGGTCATAAGGTAGATATTTATTATTTGACTAAAGCAGCTAGGTTTATTTTGCCACTCTGTTTTTGTACTCCAAAATGGGAAAAGTTTGAAATACTCCTAGCGCTATCAGCTAAAGCTCAAAGTCAGCAAGTCATCTGGTAGATCAGGAAGTTATTTCCTCCGTGGCCAGCAGTTGATTAGAGCGCATGCCCGAGCAAACGCTGACGTCATTTTGTGCTGGCGTCTCAAGCATTCCCGACGCGGTCAGGGGTTTGTTGGTTATAAGGTGTGTGGAAGTTGTTTGGGGAAGCAAATGTACTTGCTAGTGAGTATTCTGAAGTAAAAAACAAGCTACAGCTTAATCTGCGTAACTTGAATTGTGTATTGGAGAGCAAATTCAATTATTTATGTATCTTGAAACAGAATTTCATGGCGGCGGAGCCAAAGTAATCCTATTATCCCAAGCTTGATACCTGGGAGGAATCTAGAAGATTCTTGAAATTAACAAGAATCCAGGAATACCAAGGAGGGTAGGTCACCTTCATAGCTACTATTAATATTAATGGAGGAAAAGATATACCTAGTGTATCTATATCTACAGGTATGGAAATATTCGGCACACATACAAAGATGACTGGGACAGTGAAGATGAAGACCTTTTGGCTGAAGTTTTGTCCGATCTCAACTTCGTCTCTCCTGAGAAAAGAACTTCAGCATCCTCCAAGGGAGAGATATGTTTAATCATGTGTAGCTATAGCTACATACATTTTATCCTTCAGTTTAGCATATTATTGAGTGCATTGTGTTTATTTTCAGTTTTCAGGTGGTTGCAACTTAGAGGACATGTAATATGTTAAGGTATATATCATTTATGCTTACAATGAAACCATTATATAAATATGATATTTTGTGTGTGTAGCCTGGCGGAGCTAAGATAACCCTGATTTTCAAGAAGATAAAGTGGTGAGATAGAAATAACAAATAAAGAATATTCAACATGTCTGTATTAATATTTGGTGTTCAGCCTCGGAGTATTTATTCTTGCCCCCTCAGGATAGTTCCACCGAGGAAGCATTCCAAGAATGTTATGCATTGAAGCATGAGGAGGAGCTACGTGTTCAGGATGAAATGGAAATCATAAGGTCAGAGAAAACTAGTATGAGTGAAGGTACTCCATCATGTCTTGGAGACAACATAGATAAGTGCACGATGTATACACTTGGACAAGATGCGGGGGAAAAGAAATGCACAAGGGAAGAGAAGAACTTAAGAGAAGCAAATGATGGAATAGAGTTGATGGACACTCTAATGGCAGAATATATTGTGACAGAAGCAAGGGATGTAAGGGAAGACAAAGATGAGAGAGAAGAGAAGAATGAGAGGGAAGAGAAACATGAGAAGGAAGAGAAGGATGAGAGGGAAGAGAAAGATGAGAATGAAGAGAAAGATGATAGGGAAGACAAAGATGACAGGGAAAACAAGGATGAAATTGAAGAGAATGATGAGAGGAAAGATAAGGGTAAGAGGGAGAAGAAGGGTGAGAGGGAAGAGGAGGATGAGAGGGAAGAAAAATACATGCTGGAAATGAAAGCTGTGAGGAAAGAGGATTTCAATACAGAGAAAAGTGTTAGGGGAAAGGAGGACATAAGGGAAGAGAGGAACACAAAGGAAATTGAACAAAGAAGAGAAAATATTAGCAACAGAAGTGCGGCAGAAGATGCTGTATGGTCAAGAACCAGTGAAACAGGAGTCACAAGGAAGACATGGAAAGTGCCAGTTACCAGTACTACAAGGACCGGAGATGCTACTAAGTATATGCAAGCAAACTATGCATTGTTGATATGCAGTGGAAAGAAGGACAACAGGTCTAGGAAATTTAAAAGTGAAAGTAACATGACACAAACTAGGAAGGAAAAGAAGACGTCAAAGGATGAGAAGAAAACTGAATCAACACGAACATTAATACAAAGAATAAAGGCAAAAAAATCATCTGAAGTTAAAAAATCAACAGAAACTGTAAATTCAAGCGAAGGAGAAAACTTGCTCATGCCAAGAAAACTGATTTAAAAGAACCAAAGACAGAGAAAGCAAATGCGATGGAGGAATCTACCAAGGTTGAAGCCATGACATCAGAAAATGAGGGCAATAAAAACAATGTAGACAGGAAACTATGGGATGCAATGTGTGGATTAAGAAAGAAGACAAGAAACTTAAAAGCAATGCTGGATAAACTATGGCGTATGATCTCCATTATTGGACAAAACACTGAAATCTTTCTAGATAATATTAACTCTTACAATGTCAGCTTTGGAATCTAAAACAGTTGCTTATTATTGTAATGACATTGAAATGAATTAAATTAAAATAAATATAAATGCTGTCAGTTTGCTGGATTGGCCATTTGGAGTTAAGTGTAACCAGTAAATAATCACCTCAAGTTTGCCTGCTATACTAGCTAGGCAGTACCTGGTATTATTAATTACTGACCTATATGTATTTCTCAAGCATTGTGACTGCATTAATTCACCAGGTAGACAATTTAAACAAAAATTTGCTTCAAATCTGTAACCTTTAGGTCCTGCCAGAGTATGCTAGCATTTTTTTTTCCCGGAATAATAGACACAAAATTGCATAGTGGAATAATTCTAGAATAATAATAGGTATTTAAAAGAACAATAAAGGGGAAATAAGAATAATCATGCAGTCATAATCCATAAAAACAAAAGAGACTTTTTTTCTTCTTTTATAACAAAAGGACATAAACATTAAGAAATGTGGTGATCTTCCATTATTGAATTAAAGCAGCTGGGTTAGTGTTGGCCACTCTTGTTATTGTACTTTCAAATTTGAAATACTGCTAGCGAAGTCAGCCTAGGCTCAGAGTAAGTTATCTGGAGAATCATGCTAAATGGTTTCTGCCCTTGATGAAAGATATACGCAGGCTGTCTACTGTTGTTATAACCAGTGTAGTATACTTTTGATATACTTAAGTTGTTTACATATGGTTTACACATGTAGTATACTTTTGTTATATCAATGTTATAGACACCTGTGTAAACCGGTACCTATACATAGGAGAAACACTGGTGTATACTAGATGAGTGACCCTGTTGTTTCCCATATGTATAACAAAGTAATCCTTATGTTATACACCGGTGTATACTGAAGATTTTGCATGGTGATTGTGGCAACTTAAAATAAATTTTTTTTATTGATAGTGAAAGCAAGAAGGCATGGATTTCTGCGGGTCCTCCTCAGCCTCGTCGTAATTCATCACTTCATCCACTAGAAGGCTGCCCAAGCCGAGAATTGATGGAATAAACCTTGAATCTCCGGTTAAGTATCTACATCTGGTTAGCTACTGTAGCCAGTCTAACTGACTGCTACAACTATCTTAAAGCTGAGGGTTAATAAACATTCCAAATTTACAACAATGGAAGCATTTGGTACTTTGGCAGATCATGGATAGTAAACAGGTACAAAGTTTATCATTTCCGGGACAAACAATAGAAAGAGTACAATTCCATTGCGGGACAGTGACTAAGCGATAAATCCGGGACTAGAGCTTTCGGGACAGTTGACAACTATGCCAATTTCAAGAGGAACAGTAAACCAACATGTGACTATGGAGAGTAACCACACGAAACTAAACTGGTCAAGGGGAGTGACCCACACAGAGTGACCACAAGGAGTATCCTAACCAGGAGGAGTATCCTAACCACACCAAAGCTGGGAGTTGGTCATTGTTAGATAATGGTTCCCCAAACCCCCAGCAGTTATTTTAGCAGCTGCTCTAACCCAGTTGGGTAGGCTAAACCAGAGGAAGGTAGCTGTAAAAACCAGGAAAAGTAGTGAACTTGGCTGGTTGCTATAACTGCAAGCCACTCAACTATCTATTGAATCTCAATTGACAAAAAAATGTAAATATTATCAATTACGAATTTGAAGAGAAGAGAGGAAGAAAGTGCATCCACTGTTCAAGACAAACAATTCATCCTGAACCAGAAGAGCTGGAACCTAAACTTACCACACAGGATGTAGCACAGAACTGATGAATTCAAACATGCTAAGTATTGACCTTTTGCCATAATTATCATGGCCAACATATACCCGACTGGGGAATTCAGTAATCCTTGTTCTTGGAAGAATTTTTTTAGGCTCAGCAGCTACAGCACCTTTGCTTCGCTTCAACTTCTGATGTGGGTTGGTAACAATTTTGCGCTTTCTTGCTAAGTCTCATGCAGTAGGACATTTCAATTGATGAAGAGGAACCATTGAGCTTGATCCTCCAGATGCCTGCTCAATTTCTGACTCTGCTGACTCTGAGCCTGAGCACAAGCTCTCATCTTCTTAAGTATGCATAGTAGTACTACAACCTTCTTCCATATTTTTAAGAAGCACAAGAGTGGCTAACACACAAAACTGACTGCTATTTCCCAAACATACTAGCAGCTGCATTTTTACTGTTGAGTCATGATAAAAAAAAAGTTGAAATAACCATGCTTACTACTTACTAGCTACACCTATAAGAATACTATTAGGTAATGTTTTCCTATATTATGGACCATTTGCACTTATTATTCTAATTCAATTCTCTTAAATGTATATACTATTCTAGAATTTTTCTGCAATGCTAATTGATGCCTATTATTCCAGAAAAAATGCTAGCATAATCTGGCAGGGCCTACCAGTAACATTTTTCAGAAAAGTTGGGTAAGCTCTTTTGCGATGCATGTAGAGAAATCTTGTCTCTTAAGAAAAGTATGATTATCCAGCACATAAAGTCAGCCAAACATGTACATGGATTAAAAAATCTAGCATCTAGAAGTGCTAAGCAGAAAAATATATTGGATATGTTGAAAACCTATGACAAAGATGTGCATTCTAGTGGGGAAAATTACCAGAAGCTGTGCGAATTAATCGTGTGATGGTAGTTCGCTCTTTTATGAAGGCTGGTGTTGCTCTAGAAAATATTGATTGCTTTCGTGGGTTTCTGGAGGAAAATACTTATAGGCTTACTGGAAGCCAGCATTTGCGTGAGCTAATTCCATTTATTCGTCACCAAGAAGTAACAAAAGTAAAAGATGATATCAGAGAGAAGTGTGTATCAGTCATTTTTTATGGAACCACACATGTATGTGAGGCAATGATGATTTTGCTCCAATATGTTGATAATTGGGAAATACAACAGCGTGTTGTACGGCTAATGCTCTTAGCTAAAAGCATGACAGGAGAAGGAGTTGCTAGACAGCTAATAATTTGCCTCTCTACCGAGCTTGGAATTTGTAGCAATAATTTGATAGCTTCAGTGCGCGATAGAGCTTCAGTCAATAATGTTGCTGTTCGAACCTTGAAGATTGTGTTTCCTCAGTTGCTTGATATTGGCTGCTTTTCACACACACTGGACCATGTTGGTGAAAATTTTAGCACTCCTATACTTGATAAATTTGTGAGTGGTTGGATAAACATTTTTTCCAGAAGTCCTAAGACCAAACTTGCTTGGAAAACTCAAACTGGTTTACCTGTCCCTTCATATTCATCTACTAGGTGGTGGTCTAAGTGGGAGGTTATAAAGCAGATTCTTAATGCTTTTGGGATCCTCCCAGCTTCCGTAAACTCAAAATGGAAATTGCAATTACAGTGGATGCAGGTGAACCATTTGTAAAGGCAACTTACCGACTGGAAGGAGATGGGCCTCTTGTGTTTTCAACGTATGAAGGGAATACGACTCTTTTCTCTACTATAGCCCATCCATTTTACCCAAATGTGAGAGCAGTGGCTGATCATCTAGCTGGAGGTGTGGCATCCCTTGCTAATCAACTTACAAATTATGCCAAGGCATGTGTGAAGCCAGCACATGACTATTTTGAGAAAAAATTTAGCAATGATCTAAAGGAAGCAGTGTCAGCTTTTAAGTTTGCAAGGTACTTCAATCCAACAAAAGTAGTGGAACTGCAGCCAACAGTTAGTGATGACAACCTCCTTGTTTTTCCTTTCCTAAATTCCCACATTATCGACCAATTGAAACTTGAATTACCGAAGTATCAGCTGAAGATATTTCTTCAACTCAAGACCCAGTTGTGCGGTGGAAAAGACATGCAAGTGACCTCCCACATTGGTCAAAGGTGTGCAAAGAATTCCTGTTAATCCAACCATCCTCAGCTGCAGCAGAGCGTGTTTTCTCCATTTTGTCAAACAGTTTTTCTGTGACACAATGATCTTCGCTGAAAGATTATATTGAATCTTCTGTAATGATTCAATACAATGATAGTGACAACTAAAACATTAACTCATATTGATTTCATGGTATCTCAACTTAGATATAGTTACACATTCACTTTTCCACTTATTTGTAATTAGAATATTAAGAGTCTTCTAGAATAATACGTGATTGTTTTGGAATAATATATGATTTTTTTGGAATAATAACAGAATTGTTTGGAATAAAAAAAAAGAATAATTCTAAAATTTTGAGCATAATCTGGCAGGCCCTACCCACTGATGAATCACTGCACGTCATCAAATAAATGTGTTGCAAATGTAATGTTCTTGTTCAAAGTCGAGAGTGATAAAATAAAGTGAATTGATGAAATAGAGGTCATTGTGGATAGCTAACTAGCAGGTTCCTGTTTGCAGCCGGCATTCCGCAGTGATTCTTGTAAGATGGCTTCCTGATCCTTCGATCCTTACTAATCGACTGACCTTTACCAGCTCGGGACTTTATACACCCCAATCATCTACTGCTGACCATATTATAATTCCCTAATTCACTTTTTACTCCAAAATGTCTGGTAGGTTTCTCATAGTTGAACTTTTGTTCAGCTGCAGCAGAGCATGTTTTCTCCATTCATTCAACATTTTTATGGGGGCATTCATGATTTTTCACATAATGATATTAAATCTTCTATATTGAGTAACTCAGTAAAATAGTAGAGAGACTGATACTTGTACTCATTCATTTCATAACGAACCAACTTTATAGAGCTACTGCAATCACCATTGTTTCACTTATTTCTAATTAGAATAATCAGAGAATAATAAGAAAATTTATGGAATTATTCTTTTGGAATAAGAACACAATTTTTTAGAATACAAAATAAGAATAATTCCAAAACTTTCGAGCAAATTACAGCAGGCCCTAGCTAATTCTAACCCTTGAGAGTAAGAGCTAGTATTTTATTACAGGGAGGGCTCCATAGGGGGGGCAGGAGGGGCAATCGCCCCCCCAATATTAAGTGTGGGGGGGCATTGCCCCCCCAATTCAGGCTTTAGCTAATAGCTTGTGTAATAATTGTTTATAGGAACTGCTATAATAATTGTGTAACCACAATACTACATGGTGAACCCTTTCATCATCGAATATATTTAGACATTTTAAAATTTTTTTTTGTATAAAATGAGTACTTTAAAATGGTCTATAGCAACCATACAAAAAAATTGTCTTCATAAAATATACATTACAGAAAAATGTTTATGTTGCCTAGCAACCAAGAACAACTAAACAATAATCAGGGAGGGCTCCATAGGGGGGGGGGGGCAGGAGGGGCATTTGCCCCCCCAACTGAACACCCCAATTGAGGGCATTGCCCAACAAGCAGCAATTTTTGTCATGCTAAGTGATTGTGGTTTAGAACATTAGCAGTGTACATGTGTGGTCAGCTCATACAGCAGCTGACCCATGTGCAGGTTTTTGCAAGAATTTCTGGGTTTTCAGTACAACTGTACAGAATGAAGAGAAGTGCTCAGAGAAGCTTAAATGAACTGTGGTCTAAGAAGAAAAAGGCAAGTGAGCAACATGAGGAGGTAGAATTGTGTGATGGTCATTCAAGTGAATCTGAAGAGGAGAACCAGCAGCATGAAGTAGAGTCAGACCAGGAGGAAGCACTTGTAGAGCAGCAGGTTCATGATTTGGGTGTAATTGGTGAAGATAATAATGAGAGTCAGGCTGGCGAAGTAAACCATAATTGCATGCGTCAATGCTGTGGTGATGATAAAAGGGTTTATCAGCCTAGAGGAAAAGAAACTTTGTCCCTATTTACCAACAAAGGTCGCAAATTTCTTTCTTCATGGTATGACAAGTATGATTGGCTGACACTTTGTACAACACAGAAGAAAGTATTTTGTATCTACTGCAGATTTGCGCATAGACATAAACTGCTTACTTTCTCCAAAAAAGGTGAAGAAGCATTCACAGTAAGAGGATTTGACAATTTTAAAAAGGCTACTGAAAAGTTTCGTACACATGCTAATTCTGATTCACATCTTGAGTCAAAGCTGAAGTGGAATGCACTTAGTAATCCTACTATCCAATCTCAGTTGAGTGCTCAAATAACTAGAGCACAGCAGTCTCGACGTGCTGGATTCTTGAAACAACTGGAAGCAATGAAGTATCTTCTTAGACAAGGTATAGCATTGCGCCAGGGAGATAATGAAGAGGAAGGAAACCTACCTCAACTTCTATTAACTTTGAGCAATGACAATAAAGATGTGAAAAACTGGATAACTGAAAAAAAGTATATGTCACACGATATAGTGAATGAATTGATTAGCTTAATGGGGCAAAAGGTACTAAGGCAAATTTTGGAAAAGATAAAGAGCAATTCACCTTACTGGTATTCTGTAATAGCTGATGAGGCTACAGATGTTGCTTGCAGAGAACAATTTAACCTGTCTATTAGGCATGTTAATGATGACTATGTTGTGAGTGAAGATTCTATTGGCTTGTTTAGTCTTCCTAATACTAAAGCTGAAACTTTGTTTATGGTTCTGAAAGACATGCTCACTCGATGTAACTTGCCTTTGTCATTCTGTCGTGGTCAGGCATATGACTGAGCAGCCACTATGCAAGGAAAAAGAAAAGGCCTAGCTAAATTGGTCAGAAATGAGGTTCCAGCTGCCCTTCCTGTACATTGCTTAGCCCACTCATTAAATCTCTGTCTACAAGATGCCGGGAGGCAGGTACAGCTATTAAGAGATACTATTGATCTGATTCATGAAATAGTCAAGTTAATAAATTATTCTCCCAAAAGAAAACACCTGTTTTCTGAGAAATTGTTAGAGAGTGAAACTTCAGTGAAAGGTATTCAGCCTCTTTGTCCGACACGTTGGACTGTGCGAACTGGCGCCATTGGTGCTGTAATTAGTCAGTATTCCATCATTTTGGAAACAATGGATGAAATCCATCAAACTACACATGACGAATACGGTTTGAAAGCAGCTGGAATAATTGCCGCTTTAGAAAAATTTGAAGTTTTCTTTGGTTTGAAATTAGGCTACCTCCTTTTCAGTGCAGCTGAGGAGACATCAAGAGTCCTTCAAAACAAGGACCGGACTCTCCAAGAGGCAGTATCAGCTGTTAATGTAACCCGAGCATTTTATCAGCGACAGAGAAATGATGATCAATTTGACAGATTCTTTTCTGCTATTGTTGATGAGGCTGCTAAGATGGAAATTGGAGAACCAAAACTACCAAGGTACAGGAAGCTACCAGCAAGATTTGATGATGGTCAACCCCACCAATTCAGAGAGCCAAATGCATATTTTCGTAAAATTTATTATGAAGCTTGTGACCTTCTAATTCAAGAGCTACATGATCGGTTTGAACAAGCACATATAATGAAGCCCATGATAGCAATGGAAGCACTGCTTGTTAAATCTGCTAATGGCCAATGTGCTGAGGAAGAGTTTCAAGTAATTCAAGAATCTGTCTTTAGCAATGACCTCGACTTTGACATGTTAAAGAAGCACCTTGGAGTTTTAGTTGATGTAATTCACCAGGCTTTGCCTGAAGTTAAGGTGGTAACCAGTATACGCACTATATGTGAAGCTATGAGGACTCTTGCATACAGATCCTTGCTTTCTGAAGTACACAAATTGCTACGCCTCTATCTTACTGTACCAATCACTTCCTCAACATCTGAGCGAAATTTTTCAACCTTAAGACGTGTCTTAACATATTTGAGAGCAACAATGTCAGAAAAGAGATTGAATAATTGCATCCTCCTACACACACACAAATACTTCACAGATAAACTTAACTTGCTTGAAATAGCACAAGATTTTATAACTTTGCATGAAGAGCGCAAGAGGTACTTTGGTTCATTTTTGTAATAATAATATATAATATATTCTTTCAATGATTCAGTCATTCAGTTATAGAACGAGAAAAAATTTGCTATTAATAATATATTTCCTTATATATTTTAAGACATGTGGGGTGTACATACATGGAGCATGCATGTGTCCATGTCCATGCAATTCTTGCCCCCCCCAATCACAAAATGCTGGAGCCCTCCCTGTATTAGGTGTTATAATTTGACAACAATCAATTGCTGGTTTATCTCAGTTTATAGTAGCTACCCATCCTGGTGAGGAATGATTATAGATATCAACTAAATGAATAGGTTGGGACTCTACCTAAACAATTGACCACAGTAGAAGTTCCAAACTGAGAACAGTTGGGACCAGGCTTTCAGTTTCAAAACAGTCCAGCTTGTTTGCTTTCGTGGTTGTCATGCCTTCCATTAGCTATTTATGACATAGAATATTTGCTTCCAACTTCTTTCTAGGTATGGGGAAAGTTCACTAAATAGAGGTGATTCACCTGCGTTAGAGATAGTTGGGCGGAGCCCGACCTCTGCTGAAGGGAGAGGTCGGGCTCCGCGCTACGTTAGAGACTGCTGCTATCAGAGGTGCTACAGTACACTCACTTAGCGCAAAATGTGCGTGACAGAAAGAGGGCGGGACCACTTATTCCTCACCAAACGGGTACCGCCCCATTATGACCGTTATTGTTGGACAGTTACATTGTAAGTGAGATTAACAGAAAATGATTCTTGTAAAAGTGCTAGTTACCTTGGTTGGCTTGTATTTACTATGGAGATTATGTCGATTACTTTTCTTCTACTTCACGGAATATTTTGTGCTGTGGGTGGTGGCCAACGGAGGCAATGACAAGAGGCGAAGTATGTCTACTAAGATGCGCTTACATGTTTATGTGTGTCCTACTGAATTAATGGACGGAGCCTCAGTAATTGAGCTCTACAAGTTTTTGAACAACCACTTAGACTCTTCAGTAACAATTAAAGGTTTCTATAAAGTTCTTCTCTCCTATACATATGCTGTTCTGTTCAGAGAAAGAAGAGATGGCTCCTTAAGGGGACTATTCGTGCTCTCTCTTGACAGAGTGAACAAAGACGATATGTCATATACAGTGTTAAGACCTGGATTAAGTTTCTTCGAGAAGGAGTACAGAGGTGGACCTTACTATTACTACATCTTTGCATACTTTTGTATCAAAGAATTTATCCTGCATCCCCTGACTCCATTTTATATGTTTGGAAAATCATTCAGCTATAAAAGTTACAGTGTGCTGACACATAGCCTGTCTCATGTGTATCCCAGCTACAATCGGAATATACCAGACAACATTAAGCGTGTCATCGATGAATTTGCTAGCAAAGTGAAGCTTCCTAACGAAGAGTACGACACCGACAGATGCGTACTGATGAGAGAGCATGTTCGCATGAAAGAATTTGTATCTGAACCACGTAGTGCTGATATTAATGACCCAAATGTCAAGTATTTTTTTGACATCAACCCCGGATGGGAAAAGGGTCATCAGTTATTAACATTAAGTTTGGTGGATCTACGCGACATCATTCGAGTTGTTTTTCGTATGTTCAGCAAAGCTATAAAGGGTAGACGAGCAAATGAGAATCAAAAGAGGCCTAAGTATGAGAGAAGAAATACCTTTCAGTCAGACAGTGCTAACACATGGTCTAAGAAAGTCTTACATGAATGTGATATAAATGGAGACCACCACCCAGCTGCTGAGTATGAAAATGACAGCATGCAAGACCTGAGTACACTACTCAGTTAGTTTTAATATATTTTTATATACTAAACTTAAGCATTACATTGAGTGGAATATTATTATATGCTTTGTGTAAACTGAACTTTCTTGCATTCTTGTATGCTGAATAGGTTAACGTATACAGATATACAGGCATAGAGAATCTGAATGTATGAAAATGTCATGGTAAAGCAGCTATGAGTATTATTGGGTACATTCTCCAGACCTCAGAATGGTGAAGTGAGTACTCTACACACTTGTAGTATATTCTTCAGACCAAAAAATTCTATAGGAACACTCCACACACTTGCAATGGTATCCTGGCAAATGCGATGATGCAGTATTCCTGAAATCCAATCAGTTTACAGGCAGAGTTCATTATATGTGCTTACTGTAGATTGGGTCAAGAAAAGAGATAGATAAAGAGAGAATGAGGGGAGAGTTCATGTGCTTTAATATAATTCTCAGAAGTCCTCATTAAAGTGAGTTTACAGGAACCACAGGCAGGCAAGAATTTACATTACGTAAAACACACATGCCTATGATAACTACAGCTAATGATTTTGTTTTCAATACATGGAGGCTGTTTTATTGTAAACAAGATGTCACATGTAAATGAAACACAGATAGTGTGGGAAATTCATAGACATAATTATAACAATAAAACAGCATGTTTGTGGGTGTAAGTCCACAAGCAGGTATTTAGTTGAAGGACCAGTCTGACAGACACCCAGTGGGCAGTCAAGTGGTTGACTGCTCACCCTAATCTAGCTAAGCTGAAAAAACTCCTGACAATTTGATGTTGACCAATTTCATTAGATTGAGAAATCTGAGAAAAATGTTCTTAGGCCATATTATGGTACATAATTGAGCATGCTCAGAAAACGAAGTGAAACGTAACTAGAATAGTAAAAATGAATGAATATAATTAAGACAATATGCATGAGTAGTAAATGGCAGTGATGCTGCATAAATAATAATGTAAACAATAATTTGAATAAATAATAAATAAAACAGCGATTAATTAATCAGTTTATTCAGTTCAAGGGTTGTTGGGTCAGAGACCCAAACACAGCACAAAAAGACAATGCATGCTGTCAGTCCAATTGAATACTGGAGACATATATAACAGACAGCAAACAGAGCAAAGGAAGATACTCTCAGAGTATACAAATTTAGCCAATAATAATTTTTATGAGGTATTTTACTAATAAATGTTTGTAGCTGGGATAACCTTTTACCCAACGGCAATATTATATAGCTATCAGGCTACTCGCTAGCCAGACCCTTTACCTAATCGCTCTGTAAAGGTCTGGCCCGCGAGACTAGCTTCTAACCACTACCGTGAGCTGTACACAAACAGTAAACCATTAATTGGTCTTTCGTACTATAAAATTATCTAAATAAGTACATTACGGCACACCATAAAAAGAATAGTTGTAGCGTAGCTTGCTTTATTAGTGCCATAACGAGAGTGATGTTTTTTTAGTCAAGGAGCTCAATATTTACCTGAAAGCTTGGAATCAGACTAGGCCGTCCACATATAGAGTATGAAGTATATCCGGGGATATATATAGCTAAATAGCAGAAAATTCCATTGCGATTTAGACACGATTGACCAGAAGTCGACATTTCATAAGTTAAATGTGAGGTGTGGCTAAATAATTACTTACGGTCACTCAAAAGGGGGTTCGACCGAACCCCCCCCCCATCCCCCCCCAGGCTACGGTGTGTATATATATATGGCTTTCTGTGTGTCTTTAAAAATGCTAGTATTTTATTTCACGTACTCCTAAAATGTTGGGCATTACTCAAGTATAGCTAATTACTTGAAGTTACCAAATGCCTCAAAAGATTGAAACTTGCTTAAGTAGTTGTTGTTGTTTTTGTTAGTTTTTTGTTCATTTGTTGTTATTGTTGTTGTTTTGGTATTTTATCTGTTATAAAATTTAACTGGACAGAATTTTATTATACTGCCACAAATTAGCAAAAAGATCTCAATACTTTAGCTACATCCAATAAAATATTAGATTTCAAATTTTGTAAATTATTTGTTTATGCAAATCTCTATCTTTTAGAAATTTATAATTCCAACTATAAAAGGAATGCATATCCAAAACATAGTTTCATGCACATGCTCAATGTTATCTTTAATGCATGAGTAATAGAGCTCTGTCTACTAGGAGAGCTGAGTATGAGTAGAAGGCCAGCTAGTCTAAATAATCCAAGAGACATTATACTGGCAAAAAAAAAAAAAATTTTTTTAGAAATGTTAGTAATCCTTTGCAATTTGTCAGTAACTTTCTAGAGTGGTTGGTTATACATGGAAGTTGACTTCTGCCCCAGTCAGTTATGATCATGCAAGTCAATGTTTAAATCCTCACTGGTTCCCAGGAGATAAAATTAATAGTGACAGCTTCTCAAAAAAGTGGACCAAACTTATCAATGGTTAATTTGCTGCCATGATTACTCGGATTGAATGCTGGTGTGATCACACTTCTCCAAGTATATAATATGATGGAGAAGTTCAAAATTCTTTTTCAGTGAAGTACCGTTTTATCTAGGGCAAGTCCATCTCACATTGCATAGGGGTAGTCACCTCTAATTTTTTGTCCAATTTTTTAATATAATTAATGCAAGAAAAATGATCAACAATATAATGTGATGTCCAAAATTAATATGATGGGATTATGATGATCTGTTTAATAACTGAGGCCCAAAGACTTGGGGATGAGGCATGACAAACATATATTGCGTAGTAGAGCGATTTAAAAAAAGGATGAATGTTCTATGAATTGTGAAGAAACATTTTCTTAGCACACTTATTGGCATGTTCAGATTGAAATGTAACTCTGCGCAATAGTTTCGGTCTGCGATAAACCTGCTGCCGATTGGCGCTCTTTACTTTTAAAGTTATCCTCTGTAGAAGAACCAATATATCCCGTAACCTAATAGAAGCAACTGCTATAAGCTGATATCCTTTGTCCCAGCCCGGGTTGCGTTCACAAAAAAATCGAACGTGTGGATCCTTCAGGTTGGCTGACCAAGACTCTGTTGCGTGGCTACGTAAGTAGTAAAACTTTGTTCTTTTTAGTACTGACGTCTGTGAGTCGTACTTGTCTTCGTTAGACATTTTTTTCATGGCGAAATCGTCTATAAACTCCTTCATATAATCTGGCGTTTCTTTTCCATAACTAGGATAAACTTTTTCAAACGTGTGGGCTAACTGCGCGTAAGTCTTGTAGTTGAAGTATTCTGCTACCAAAAGAAAAGGAGTAAACGGATGAGTTAAGAGCGCACGGAGACGGAAGTAAGCCAAGACATAGTGCTTGTAACTACCTCCTCTGTACTCCATATCGAAATAGCAAGTCCCACACTGCATAACCATGTAACTCTTGCCTTTGAAAGTTCTTCTTCCGCAATCTATCATTACCACTCCTCGTAAAGATCCATCCCGTTTATCTCTGAACAACACAGCGTGCTTATAAGAAAGAAGAACTTTGTGAAATTCTTGTATGTCTATATTATAATTCACTTGTTCCCCTACGAAGGAATACAGTTCCACCACAGACTTCTGGTCAAGCCTGTCCGAACGGCAGATGAAAATGAGCAGGCGATTCTTGGCTACAATCGTTTTTCTACTGTTTCCACCTCTTGCAACGCTCCATAGAATGAAAAGTTCCGAAAATAAACCAGAATATTTGCGTACCAAGTATAACAATGTGGCTGAAATGAACAGAATTGTAAAATACGCCATTATTTCGATGTGAAAAACTAGCAATTGACTTTTCATCAGCCTTATTTATAACTAAACGTAAGAAATCATTTCGGTCCATAAAAGGACTATGGTCACCACTCCAAACCCAATGCTAGATTCTTGGATGATAGCAGGGTTTTTTTTTTTGGTGATAACATCACTACACTATTGGGCAAGAATCACTTCGTAGTAATAACCATAGTAACTATCCTGAATCAGCCACCAATGGAGAAAAAAAATTCCCAATATTTGTGGATGAGTATTATTTTCCTATTTTCCCAAATAGGCAACATTGGAGAGGTGGGGGTTTTGAAAGTAGTAATATTGTGATGTAATTCTAATAGGTCACGTAAATCAACAAACTGGAAAATTTAGGGATGTTTTAATGATTGAATTTATTGTTATTTAAGATTGACATGTTATATATAATATATATATGTATATGACAAACAGCTACATTCATAATAAACGAACTATTATTATTTATGTAATAGAGGCTTTCCAGACTTTGTTATGCTGGCCACAATTATAGCTGCATTGTCATAAAAAACAACAACATGAAATAGTTAATGCTTTAGCTTAGGATTAGTTACAACCATGAAACTGCAACTACCAGCTTCAGTAATGAAACTGCAACTACCAGCTTCAGTAATAAAAACTGTTACAAAACTTAACTGACAACAACTGAACAATAATATGCAAGTGGCTAAACAAAAATTTGCATAATATTTTATCTAAACAAACTCAAATCGTGTGAGTGATTGATTTGTAGCTATTACTATGTAATAGTTAGAGCATAAGCGCTTGGGTACTGGTGCATTTAGTGCACTGAAGCCCAAGGGCCGTAGGCACTAGGGCTTTGTGCACTAAATCCACCAGTACCTAAGCACACGCTCTAACTATTTTAGATCCCTTTTACCCAGGCCTGCCCAGTTTCCACTAGCAACTTTGTTTATCAGCATTTTCGGTGTTTCTGGCCCAAAATTAAAATTCAATTAAAATTCAATTGAAGCACTGCCAGAAAGTTTACTTTAGCAAGTTTACTTTAGCATTGTAGCTGCCAGCTGTTATCTCCAGATCTAACTCTACCTGGGCTGCTCTGCAGTAAGCAGTAAAGCAGCTAGCTATGGTAAATTCCTGTGGTATGAGAGCCACAGGAGAGTTAATGATAGGGCTGGTCCCATATAGGTGGATATGAGAGAGTAGTAGACCCTCCCATATCCGGCCTCACATAACCTGCTCCCTGCTTTATCCGGCCTATTCTATTAAACTAAAACTCAAAAATAGCAATACCCCAAGGGTTGTTAGTATGCACAGTTCATATACCTAAAGGCAAAAAATAGTGCACACTTACCAAGTTAGTACACCTAGTAACAATATAGCAACGGGTTCTAATACTGTATAATACATAGCCAAAACAAATGGCACACAAGCTTACTAGAGTCATGCAGAATTATGTATAATTGTTTCACAATGTGAAGGTGTGAAAGTAGAAGTCGCACATTTCCTTCCTGGTGTGACATAGTTGGTTACTCTACACATTTTAGTCATGAGTGTGGGTAGTGGTTTTCGTGGCTTGACTTCTAACCCCCCACAATACTCAGCCACAGAAAAGATTAATATGACATCATCCTGTGACGACATTGGACATTCTTAGGGGAAATTCCAGCCAAATGTTAATTTTAGTTTTTGATTATGTTTGTTTATTTTTATTTTTATTTTTATTTTTTTTGTTTTGTTTTGTTTTTGCTTTTGTTGTAGCTAGTATACTAGATTTTGGCTGTTATTTTTGTTACTTTTTTGTTGTTTCGTTGTTGTTGTTTTTTTGTTGTTTTTTTGTTTTTTCTACAGAACATTTTGATTGTATCTACCTATTCTGTATTTTATATACCAAAACATACACTAATAGACCTACTTTTATGAAGAATTATTATAGCTTATCAGCTTGTGTGGAAAAGTTTCTTATAGTTCAGAAAAAAGTGAAACATTAGACAACAATACTGGAGGATCATTAGGAAACTTTGAACTAGCTACAATATTTCGAAAGCATTGAGGCTTATATGGCATTTTAGAAATACTAAAGCCTGAAGCACCACTAGGAACATCAAGGCCTAAAGGAATTATGTTAAGGCCTAAAGCATCTTATGAACATTGAGGCCAATGGTGCAAAAATAATGTTCAAAATTCAGTTATAAATTAATAATGATTAAATAGATTCATGTTTAACTCAATGATTATTCCCCCGAAGATTCTCAGCACACTCGTTGGCGTATTGCGATTGAAAGCTAACTCTAGGCAATATCTTTGTTTTTCTTGGAGCCTGTTGACTCACATTCTTCGCTTTTACAATCATTCGGCGCATCAGAACCAATATGTCGCGCAGCCTGATGGAAGCCACGGCGACAAGCTGATGTCCTTCAGTCCAGCCTGGGTTACGTTCGCAAAAAAAGTTAACGTGTGTGTCCTTCGTGTTGGCGGACCAGGACTCTGACGCGTGGCATTTTAAGGAGTAAAATCTCGTTTGCTTTAATACGGATGTCTTGGGGTCATATTCGTCACCTTTTGACATCACTTTCCGCGCGAAATCATCGATGAACGCCTTTATAAAATCTGGCGTCACTTTACCATAACTTGGATAGACGTACTCAAATGTGTGCGCTAACTGAGCGTATGGTAAATAGCTGAAGTATCTTGCAACCAATAGAAATGGAGTAAATGGATGGCTGAGAAGCGCTAGCAGACGGAAATAGGCCAGGACATAGTGTTTGTAGCTACCTCCTCTGTACTTCTTATCGAAATAGCATGTACCACACTGCATAACCATGCAATGGTTGCCTTTGAAGATCTTTCTTTCAAGGTCCACCATTAAGACTCCTCGCAAGGATCCATCCTGTTTGTCTCTGTATAAAACAGCGTGTCCGTAGGACAAAAGAAGCTTGTGAAATTCTTGCACGTTTAAATTGTAATTGACGTGCTGCCCCACAAAGGAGTATAATTCAATCACAGACTTTTCGTCAAGGTTAACCGGAGGACAAATGAAAATGAGTAAGCTATTCTTGGCAATAGTAGTTTTTCCATCAGAATATCTTCCTCCTCTGGCAACGCTCCATAAAACAAAATACTCCAAAAATAAACAAAAAAAATATTTGTACAAGCAGTATGATATCATGGCAGAAAGGAGAATTATAACAAGAAGGATCATTATGACTGAAAAGCATCAAGTATTAAAACTTCCTCTCAAACTGTTTCCATTAGCCAGTGAGTTTATTTAACTACACTATCAAGTGCAGAAACTATACTGGTGAACAATAAATACTCCTCCCATTAATTCCACTAGGACTTCAACGTAGCTGTAACAATACTACTAATCATAAAGTCCCAAAGGCTTAAGTTAAAGTTTAGCTAGTCCGGCGTCATAACCGCATAAAGCGCGACGCTGGTGGTGTAAGTCTAATCTGGCGTAAGCGACCCTTTACCTTCCCATTGTATGTGGGCGTGGGGCCCACATATAATGGGAAGGTAAAGGGTCGGCTATGCCAGTTAGGTGTTAGCTATTGTTGTATCAGCGACTTTATAGCTATAATGGTAGAGAATATGAGGATGAATTCTTAGCTGGATTTGGATAATGCTATGTAGCAACTTTCTTTAGAAACAAAGCAAGTATTAGCACTCCATTCAAAGCTCTAACTGGTAGTTTAAGAATTGGCACAAACACATGCACACACACACACACATGCATACACACACACACACACACATGCATACACACACACACGGGAGGTATGACATGATGTGAAAACATACAGGGTTAGGGTAAATGGATAGAGGTGGTGAAATTTAAGATGAATGAATAGTGAATAGCTAAGTTTTAGAGAATGTGGTGATTAATGTTTCACCAAAATTGCCACACTAGTCAAAACTTCACAATTTATTTCTCAGCAATCTTGCATTCAGATAGAGGCCCAGAGAAAATAGCTGTATCTGAATGCAAGATTGCTGAGAAATAAATTGTGAAGTTTTGACTAGTGCCCTGTATGTTTTCACATCATGTCATACCTCCCGTGTGTGTGTGCATGTGTTTGTGCCAATTCTACTCTCTATTATTGTGAAGGTTTAACTGCCACCAGTTCCACAGACATGCTCTGGTATATCCAGGCCCATTGATCAAATGGAAAAAGTCGCAGCAACTTATAGGAGTGTAGGTAGGTGTGGGGTAGAGGTGCCTCACACCTTCACACGCAGTAAACAATGAGTCCAGCTTGGTTAGTAACTATAGAGGATGTGGAATGACTATGAATATAGTTTGATGTGGAATGACTATGAATATAGTTTGTGCAAGTTGTTAAATGTTAAGTTACCCTATTCAGGTTCCAAAATAAAAATATGCATATAGAAACTTTCTCACGGTCAGAACTTGATAATTGTAAAAATATGTATATACATACATAAATATACTAAGGTGACCCTTTAACACTTCAATTCTGCTTCATTAGCATATTTACACCCCATTGAGTAAAGCCACTCAAACTTGTATAAAGGTTTGGGCCTGTCTCAGTATGAATGCGAGGATCATCCTTTCCCAAGACTCAAAACTGTGGCCCTATTCTGTAATTACCAGTCACTAGCACTAACAAATTAATTAACTTTTTACTGTCCTTACTATCATGAGGAAGTGTACTGTATGGACTGAAGTGTATACCGATATGCTAACCTCAAGTTACAGGATTTTATTCTTTACTCTCCCAGGAACCTTCTGTTCTTAGTAGTTTAATGATAGCAGTTGCAGTTGGTCCTGGCCAAGGAGTGAGTAAGTGAGATGATATTACTTGCAGTGCTAAGTTTAGCTGGTTCCTATCTGCTATGGAGATTGTCCCGACCAATTTTCTTCTACTTCACGGAGTATTTAGTGATGTGGGTTGTGGCTAATGGAAGTAGTGCAGAGAGACGAAGTATTCCTGCTAGCATGCGCATGCATGTTTACATATGCCCTACGAATCTAATGGATGAAGCTTCTCGAGTAGAACTGTTCACATTTTTAAAGAGACAGGTAAACTCAACTTTGACTATTGAGGGATTTCATAAGGTTATTCTATCGCATACATATGCTGTTCTCTTCCGAGAAAGAAAAGATGGCTCACTAAGAGGGTTATTTTTTCTCTCATTAGACAGAATGAACACTAACAATATGTCATACACAGTGATAAGGCCTGCTCTAGCTTTCTTCGAAAAGGAATACAGAGGTGGACCTTACTATTACTATATATTTGCATATTTCTGCATCAAAGAGTTCATTCTGCATCCTCTGACTCCATTTTATATGTTTGGAAAGACATTCAGCTACAGAAGTTACGCCACTGCAACACACACTTTATCTCACGTGTATCCCAGCTACAACCAGAAGACTCCAGACCACATTAAGCATTTAATTGATGAATACGCTAACAAGATAAAGCTCCCTGGTGAGGAGTATGATTCTGAGAGATGTGTATTGAAGAGGGAGCTTACCCACATGAAAGAGAGTGTATCTGAACCAGGTTGTGCTGACACTAGTGATCCAAATGTCAAGTATTTTGTGGACATCAACCCAGGATGGGTAAAGGGTCATCTGCTATTAACGTTGAGCTTGGTGGATCTAAAAGATTTAATTCGAGTTCTTTTCCGTATTGCTCGTAAAGCTATAGTAGGTAAATGAAGAAATGGAAAACAGAAGTCAAAATAATGAGATATTAATTATGTAATTGATTTGTAATGTTTAAATTAATGTAGAATTCATTAAAAAAAAAAAAGGATGGTTTACACATGATAATCAGCCATAAACTTAATACTAATGTTGCTAAGCCAGACACTATAGTTTATAACAAATATAATCATAGTTATCCTAATTTTCAATGATTATTATAGAAATTATCTATAACGTTACCGTAATAATGACTTACAATTATATTGCTGTTACTTGATTGATTGAAGCCTAGGGTGAAAATATGGTGGGAGGATTCCTTCCTCCCCCTGTTAACTATTAGGTTAGATTCCAGGGCAAAAAGAGAGGAACCCTTTATTTTTACTTGTGTATCTGCTTGAGTTCTTTAGTTTTCCTATATTTGGCCTATTATAGTTGTTGTAGTGCCCTTATTTATTACTATTAATTAGTACTTGTTAGTTGTTGGATTATTATTGAATAGCTTAGTCTTAGTTTTAGCTATTATCGAAACTTTTCAATTAGCTTTTTTTAAGCATTCTTAAAATTAGTTGTAGCTACTACACTCAGTTCATGAATTAAATCTTACTTTTCTGCATTTCAGGAGATGAGATTTATTATTCGATGATGAAACAATTCTTTATGTGCTGTTTGAGATTAGTGGGGGGGGGGGGGGGGTTCCCAGAAATTGACTTCCCTCAAGCTGATTTCCTGATGTTGCAGCCCACATAAAGTAATACCACACCTGAATCCTTCTTATTCCTGTGGCTGAAGGCTGACTATGAGTTGGGTGGCTAGTCAGAGAACAAGCTAATATATCTGCTGATGATAACTCAGACATTATCACTTGTGGTCTCCAGCTTGTGACAGGGAGTTCAATCAATAGTTGGACTATAGGTCTAGGCTATTGATTGCTAACTAGGGAGGTCTACATTATGTCAGCATAATTTTTGGCATAATAAATAGACAAAAGTATAAAACTTAATTAATAATAATAGATTCATTTTCTATCAATAATTTGGCCAAAATAATTTTAGATATTATTTATTTGAAACACTGTTGAGACAACAACTAGCTATTGGTCCCTCAAAAGTTATAAGGGGTCCAAATAAGTCAAATTACCAATATAATATACTTTTTGTTACTATTTATAAATCGGATCTCTTATTAGGAGTTATTATTAATTACAGTTAGGGGCTTGATTTAGCTACTCCTATTTACAAAGGAACTACCAGCTAGTGCTACCTTATACTAATAGTTGTGGCTTGGCCAATTAGAATGAAGTTAATCGGCATCCTAGTTGTCCAACATTTTCGCAATGAAAGCCAGGTAGGGAAGACCTGTGTTGAGTTCAGGGATTAAGCTGAAGCTAGTTTTTAAAAGCAGCCACTTAAGAACTGCCTTCAGATTTGGTTAAAAATAACATAGTAAAAGAGTTGCATGATGACAAAATGTGGTGAGTTAAAGACTGGATAATGCCAGAGTTCCATGACCACTCTGAAGTGAGAACCGAACACATCACAAAACACACAAAGATGATAATCAGTCAAGAGAAGATTGTAAGCTACATAAATACACACCCCTTTAGGTGAGAAATGTTTAATCTAAGAGGAAAGTCAGTGTTGAAACTGCTAATGTTCTTAATTGAAGAATCATAAGCTGCAATCCTCCCCTCCCCCCTCCCTCTAACCCTTCCATCTATATCATCTAATGGAATAACTAGTGGACAGATACATGGAAAGTACCTATGTTCAAAAAAGCTTTCAGAAGTACATTTAACTGAAGGTTGTGTGTGAGAGAATGATTTCATGCTAAAGATTAACAAAAATATCATAATGACCTAGTTACACAGGCTCATGTAAAGAGAATTTAAACCAGGGACCATGAATATCACAGAAGACTGGGAACATATGGGGTTCAAAAGAATGACTTATGAGGTTAATGTTAAATCAAATACACCAGTTGATAACGTGATGATGAAGCTAGACAAGCAGTTCCAGCTGAAAATAATGATGTTGATACATGGTTAAACCTCACTGGTTGCTGTTTAATTTAGCAACAAAAAAATTGTTGTTTACAACACACAATGAAGATATTGAATCAGTCCAGTATACGTGGACTATGAGTCATTGTAGCTAACACTTTATCTTCTTGACATTTTACTTCTAATAAAATAAGCATTTTTCAGTGTTTCTATAAAAACATGTAATTTACACAATATTTCTCCAGAACCTCACAAACCAAAGGGTTTTAACTTATTATTGAAAGCAAGTAATATATAAACACTCTTTTAAATATCAACAAAACGTACATATATGTATTTATATACACACAAATATATATCACCCGCTTAATGCTGTAACACTACCTGACCCTTATTGTATGTGTTTTATTAATGAAAATCTTGACCTGCTTGGGGAAGCATTTTACCTCACCAAACTAGACCTTATCTAATTATTATCAAATTCTGGTAGAGGAAGATAACATTCCTAAAACAGCTTTTAGCACTCCTGTAGGGAAATATGAGTACATAAGAGATGCCTTTGGGTTGCGCAATGCCCCTGCTCGTTATCAAAGATCAATGGATGCTTATTCTTGACAAACATAATACACTGTTCATCAGCTTGTATTGATGATGTAATCACTTTCTCTCCAAGACATGGGAAGACCACATCGGTCACCTTGACTTGGTACTAGGTGTGATGTGCTCTCGTGGTTTCACAATTAAACCACTAAGTGTGTGGCAGCCAAATCAATTTAATATCTTAGCTACCAGGTGGGTGAGGGAAGACTAATACAGACAATACAGAACTATCAAGCAATTACACTCATTTTGGGGTACAGTAGGGTACTACCGCCATTTGTCCCTTCTATTGCTTCATGGTGTGGTGAGCTCACACTGCCACCACAAGGAAGGCGTCGTGTTATTAATAAGTAGACTGACTCTATACGTTCAGATAAATCATTGAAACAATCACTTGTCCTCTGTTATGTGCTTGCGTATTCCTACAACTCATGGTAATTATATGTTTCATCACTGATGCTTCTGGGAAGGGTATTGGAGCTGTGTTATGTATTTCTAATCTGATGTTAGGCAGCTGCAGCAGAAGGAGACATGCTACTCTGCCTCTGAGTTAGATGCACCTGTGGCTATTGATCTGACACATCACACAGTATATTATTTATTTGTGATCTACATTGTAACACAAACTTGTCATATGTAATTTTAATGTGCAATGAATAATTGTGGCTGATATAGCAAAGTCAAAACACTATGAAAATATTTTGTAGGAAATTATGGTAATATTTTAAGCATGGTCTCTTTAGTTAAGAGGGCTAGTGATGAGGGTAGTCTCGCACGCCAAACCCTTTACCCAACCGCTCCGCTCGGTAGGGTGACCCTAACATATGCGTTTGGTGACTTTCCCCTGGATTTCAGGGGAAACATATAAATTGTGTATTGCTTATGACATGACTCAAGTGAGCAATAAAATCATCGCGAAGTTTTAACGTCGGCATGGATATTGAGATTTTGTGGCAGAGTTTATTGCAGTTTAGCATTTGTTCTTGGATTTTTTTTTTGTATGGAGGTAGAAAGCTGCTGTTGCTTTCTGTGGAGATGATCATTCTGGCGGAGAGCAAAAAAAAAGGACTTGCAAATCCTAATTTCGAGGAATCACTCTCAGTATTAGTCTACCTTGCATCTGAGCTGAGAGAAGATCAGCAACAAACTCAGAGCTGCATTGCACAGGTTACCATCTAGTAGAGTAGCAGCTGATCAATCCCCAATCGCTAGGCCAGCAAGAAGGTCACTTAGATCACAAGGAGGATTAGGATCTGCACCAATGGCAGCATCTGGAAGCACTGAGTCTCCAACTATTGTAGTAATTTAATTTTTACGTAATGATTAAATGTGTAGAACTAAAAAGATGATAACAACAATAAACAAACAAAACAGCACTGAATTATTAGTTATTTATGCAAACATAAATTAAACAGAGTTGAAATTTAATTTTTTTCAGAAGATAGTATAATATTATGATCAGGTACTTTGTTATCAGATCAATTTTATATTTATGATGTGACATAAAATTATATTGTAGGCATGTGTTGTGTACAAGTCACAAACGCAAAAATCTTATGCCTTTATTCTAACTAGAGGGAAAATATGCAGACCACTGATAAGGAGTAACTATAATTCCTTCGCACGGACCACCATGTAGAACAAAGGAGCGAAAAAAGCAATACTAGATGTCGTGGGCCAAATGTTACAAAAGGAAGTGATATTTCTTGTGTTCAAATTCTCACAAAAATCTGTTGACTGAGGATTTGGATGGTTTAGTCCAGCGCATCATCTGTGAGATGCACGATAGGGCACCTACTCTTTTTCTGCTGCTAGGATGGGACGTGAAGACGAGGCAACCTCGCTCAAACACAAACATTCTCATCTCAACCATCACATCCATGATTTGCAAGCACCGCAAAGCATCTGCGTGCCCAACATATCATTTTGTTTGCTTAAATGTGACCACCAAATTTTTTTTTGCACTTATAAGAGTTGTTGGCATCCAGATATTGAGTTCTCCAAGTTTTATCGTTGTAGCTTCAGCCGTTCCCGATATAATAGACCTAACCGTTCACTCCAGTAGGCTTATTTAAGCCTCGTCGGACCCTCAGACATCCATGCCTTCTTGCTTCCACAATCTATCAGTAAGACAGTAATCACTGTCTTTTATTTTAACTTTAGTAATCACCCAGTTGGTTGTGTTAATGGATCTCATCAATGCCCACAATGGTAGTGTTGATTGATCTTATCAATGCTCCCATGGCTGAGCCCTAGGAACAATCACTCTTTTGTTTTATACCATTCCCTATATAATATGGTCATCCTTGCTGTAATTCATCAGTTCATCCACTAGAAGGCTACCCAAGCCGAGAATTTATGGACTAAACCTTGAATCTCTAACTAAGAATCTACATCTGGTTAGCTACTGTAGCCAGTCTAACTGACTGCTACAACTATCTTAAAGTCTGCAAACTGACTTGTTCTGACAGTACTCTATCATTTGTTCTGAAGTGAATTGCTTGTCTAAGTCACGTGGTTGCTTGATGATAAATGATATAGCTTGTTTTCCATCCCTTCCAGCCCTGCCACTTTCTTGTACATTCGTTTCAGCATCCTGTGGAAGACCCCAGCGAATAACTTGGTGAATATCTGGGCAGTTCATGCTCAAACCAAATGCCCCAGTAGCAATTAACACCCTTAATGGAGATTCGCTTGAAAATTGTTCTAGAATCTTTTTCTTCACTGATGAGTGTGTACAGCGAGTGAACATGTCCACAACTCAATACTTTACATAATCTGGTGAATCTGGCAGTTCTAGCCAATGATCTCCAAGGGTTATTTTAAAAAATTGATGTATATTTATTATAACTCTATAGCTGTGGCAAAAATGAGTGTTCTATCCAATTTCTTGTTTTTCACTAAAGCCTCACAGATAGCCTTCATGAAGAAGCAATACCATTAGAAGGCTTGTCGCCTACACAATATATAATGTTGTGTTTGAACGGGGAACATACACTATATGAGGCCTCTGCATGCACAAACTATTAATAATATACTTCCGAGTGCTAAGGGTGACTGGCAGTGAGTGCCATAAGATGGACTGCATCAGGCACTATGCTCCAAACTTCACTCAAAATCCTTCCTGAAAGTATCACCCCTAATATGTCAAACAAATCATTAAAGTCTAAGATGATATAGATATCTTACCATTTCTTCACACAATGTGCCTCATCCACAATCGTTCCAACCAAGTTTTCCCTAAAGATTTTGGTAGATAAAATGTGCTTCCAGGTACCACTGAACAGTGCATTTGGACTCATCAGTATCACTTGGAACTTTCCTTCTCTGATTCTTTGTTTGTCTTTGGTCATCTTCACATTACTTACATACACTGCTGAAGTTCCAAAAGAATGTATAGTAGCCACTCGATCTTCCATTATAACCAGGATCATTGACTTCTTTTCCACACCACGTATAATGTCAAACACAAAACACACTAGGAAGCAGGATGTAGCATAAGGATTTTCCAAACCCTGTTAGAAGGGAGATGAAGACATCTTTTCCTTTGGTAAATTGGAGAATGCTATCCTCTTGTTCTTGTTTTAGCCTGTATCCAAACCCAGAGGCTACTTCACCAATCACAGCATTTCACTATTCCACTCCACACTCTCGATATAGACTTTAACGCAGTTATGCAGAGTAAATGAAGTTTAAGAAAATAGTGCACGCAAATGATTTAGCTCAATGGAATGTAAACAAACCGCGGCAAATGTTCACATTAATTGCATTCCAGGGTCTGGTATTCTAAACGTCGTATTTTCTAACCAGATTGCAGTGTGCCTGAAGTTGGGTGTTAGCTAGCTGTGACACAAGGCCATGAGTTTATTAAAACTAATACTTACTTTAGCTGTGCTGTATTTGGCTTGGAGATTGTTCCGATTTTTAATCCTCCACTTCGTAGAATACTTGGTACTATGGGTGGTGGCCAACGGAAGCAGTGCAAAGAGACGAAGTTATCCTGCGAGGTTGCGCATGCACATTTACATGTGTGAGACCGAGCTAATGGACGAAGTATCGGTAGTAGAACTCTTCAAGTTCCTCAACTACCACGTAGACTCTTCAATGGACATTGAAGAATTCCACAAAACTCTTCTAAGTCATAAGTATGCAGTTATGTTCAGAGAAAAGAGGGATGGGTCCCTAAGGGGGTTATTCTTTCTTTCTCTTGACAAAATTAATAACAACAATACGTCCTGTACTGTGCTGAGACCTGCATTAAGTTTCATTGAAAAGAAGTACAGAGGTGGGCCGTATATATACTATATATTTTCATACTTAAGCATCAGAGAGTTCATTTTGCATCCTCTAACTCTATTTTACATGTTTGGAAAGACATTCAGCTACAGAAGTTACAGCGTGGCAACCCATGCTTTATCTCATGTGTATCCCAGCTACAACCAGAAGACTCCAGACCACATTAAGAATTTAATTGATGAATACGCTAACAAGATAAAGCTCCCTGGTGAGGAGTATGATTCTGAGAGATGTGTATTGAAGAGGGAGCACATCCACATGAAAGAGAGTGTATCTGAGCCAGGTCGTGCTGACACTAGTGATCCAAATGTAAAGTATTTTATGGACATTAACCCAGGATGGGTAAAGGGTCATCTGCTGTTAACGTTGAGTTTGATAACTATGCGTGACAATGTTAGAATATTTTGCCGTATAATTAGGAAGGCTATGAAAAGTAAACGAGGCAGCGCAAAGTATAAATCTAAAAGAAGGAACACTTTTCAGTTTGAGCTTTATGATACATTGTCTAAGAAAATACTACGAGATTTCGACTTAAATGAAGACAACGGTCTGACCTTACATGAAGACGACAGCATGGCGGACCTGGATGCAATATTCAGTTAATTCTCTTCGTACACATCTTTAGAATATTATTTAGCCACACAAATTATTGTTACTTTAGACATATTCAAAATTATTGTACTACTTTTGATGTTTTCTTTGTTGTGATACCATTTGTTCAGGAGACTGTACATAAAATCCAAATATCTGCACTTTAGTCCTAGCCATGCACCCAATTTTAATTACATTCCTGAGAGGGGAGGGGGGGGTGTGGTGACGACCAAAGTTTGTAAGGGGTCGCTGCTGCCCTGCTATTAAGTTGGTAAGGGTTCTACACACGTCTTGTTTCAGGAGCGCGTCACTCACCTTAATAAAAAGCTGTGCGATTCCTTCCAACGGGGCCATTTGGATTGAGAAAAAGGGGAAGATGACTCTACTAAAATTGATAGTTAGTTTAGCTATATTGTATTTAGTATGGAAGTTGTTCCGATTATTGTTCTTTTACTTCTCGGAGTACTTAGTGCTATGGGTTGTGGCCAATGGAGGCAATGCAAATAGACGAAGTATTTCTGCTAAGATGCGTATGCACTTTTACATGTGTCCGACAGAGCTAATGGACGAAGAATCGGTAATAGAAATGTTCAAGTTTCTTAACAATCAAGTGGATCACAGTCTGGATATTAAGGAATTCCACAAAGTTCTTCTGTCTTATACGTATGCTGTTCTATTTAGAGAAAGGAGAGATGGCTCACTAAGAGGTTTGTTTCTCCTTTCCTTGGACAAAGTAAAAGACAACAACATGTCTTATACTGTATTGAAACCTGGACTTAGTTTCTTTGAAAAGGAGTACAGAGGTGGGCCGTATTTTTACTATATATTTGCATATTTATGCATCAGAGAGTTCATTCTGCATCCTCTGACTCCATTTTATATGTTTGGGAAAGCATTCAGCTACAGAAGCTACGCCACTGCCACACATACTGTATCTCACGTGTATCCCAGCTACAACCGGAAGACTCCAGACCACATTAAGAATTTAATTGATGAATACGCTAACAAGACTAGGCTCCCAGGTGAGGAGTATGATTCAGAGAGATGTGTACTGAAGAGGGAGCGTAGCCACATGAGAAGTTTTGTATCGGAAGCTAGTCGTGTCGATACCAATGATCCTAACGTCAAGTTTTTTATAGATACTAACCCAGGCTGGGAAAAAGGTCATCAGTTGCTAACTTTGAGTGTCGTACAACTGCGTGATATTTTTCGAGTTATTTATCGAATTTTTATTAAAGGTGGACAAAGAAAAGGCAAACCTCGTCGCGAAAGAAGAAATACATTCCAGTTAGACAGCGCCAACTTGTGGTCTAAAAAAGTGCTAGAAGAATGCGACATACATGACCATGAAGATCACCATCCAGTTGTGTTTAAAGATGACAGCATGCAAGACCTGAATACACTGCTCAGTTAGATCTTTTTATTTCCTTCTAAATAATAACTTTTATGAAGTGTAAAAGGGCTAGTTAAAATTATTCAATGACAAAAAATATTTAATTAATCACAAGTGATGTTTTTTGTATAATATCTGTATACATAGACCATATGGCAGTACTTTTTTTATTAGTTAATTGGAGTGCACAAAATGATAAAATAATTTGAAGGAGAAATTCTCTGGGCGATTATGTGACTGGTAGACGATTCGTTATTCATGCAGATCCTAAACATGTAGGCAAGGGCAAGTGCAACAGATAAGAATTGCCTGAACTAAAGGATGCGGCGTAATTTCCTGTACTATTGCACCCGCTTCCCTCCAAATTGCGGGACTAAAGTGCAGATACAGTAAATCACCTTTTTTGCCAGTACTTCAGGAAATGTGACCTAACAGGATAAGCTATTTGCATAAAATAACTTTAAATTTTTTTCCCCCCTCCCCACCGTTACCGAAGCATTTTAACAAGACTCAGTATGTAACCATTGAATCAATGAAAGCTTCACAAATTAACTCCAAATTATTGTACTCCAAATTACTATACAGACTTTCTGGAGTGCCAAATGACGTCAATTATTAATTATACCACATACAAAAAAAAATCAACAACAAAAAAAAAAGCCCATCCTTGTGAGCTAAATGAATTATTCAATAATTAGTCCAGTCGTCCAAATGCAGTCTTCATGACTTCTGTGATATCCACAGTTTCAGAGTCAGATGTGTCCAGCAAAGCAACACAACTCTTCCCATTTTCTTTGCTCAACTCTATGGCAAAGAAACTTTTATCTAACACTCGCTCTTCAAACCACTCCAACTCTTTCTGAGACCAGTTATCAGCCTTGGGTTCAATACCTGAGAGAGAGAGAGAGAGAGAGAGGGGGAAAAAAAGAGAGAGAGAGAGTTAAGTTAATGGCATACACCACAACACAAATAGCGCTTTTTTCTTAATCAAGTGAAGATACCAACTACCACATAAGAGGAATTATGCCTCATCAAGCAATTCACTGAGCTTTTTATGAATTATTAAAATACTTTACCAAAATAATAATAAAATAACATATAAATAAAATAATTAAACAGAAAAATCAAGATAAATTAATAATAATAATAGTAATAATAACAATATCAACAATAATAACAGTTATAATAATAATAATACCAAATAATTACTGCAATAATGACACTGAAAAAAAAAACTTATTTTTTATGTGTGTCTACACACACTTACCTCTCAATGAACACAATATTCCTTGGAATGGAATATCACCACCACCATTGGACGGAAAAGTTTTTAGGTTTGCGACAGTTGTAACTTCAGTATTTCCATAGTCCAAAAATTCCACAACAATCTAAATTTATGGAGAAAAAACTTAATAGCAAGACCATAGAAAAAAAAAAGTCCTCAAAATGCATATGAAATAATATCTGAAAAAAATTCATTCATTGGCTACTTAGACTAAAAAAAAACAACAACAAACCCTTAATGAATTGATAAATGTGGAAACCCTCTGTGTTACTATACACTAGCTAGCTGTTACAAAATCAGTTCATTTGGCGCATACGTAATCAGGTGACAATATGTACAGCTCGTGCAGCGACCACAGTAGATGCAAATGCTGTCTTCATAAGAGAAGCTCAACATGCAAGGGACACTCACAGATAGTGTCAACTCAAAAACTTCTAATTCTAGCACTTGGTAATCATTCAGCATAAAGATAAACTACCACAGGCAGCAAGCTCACATGATCACAACGTGACAATAGGAGGCATTACCCACAAAAGCTAATGATCGTATGCAAAAAAAGAAAGAAAAAAAAGAAAGATTTTTTTTTAAGTTGAAAAAAAAAAAAAAAAGTGTACAGCAAGAATGCATACAGCCTTCAAATATGGCTACTCTAAAAGATGGACTATTGCTTGTACTCACCTCTTTACCCTGGATGCTCACTACCATTGCACGATACAACTTGCTATCCAGAGAGGAGCGAGCCAAGCACAGCTCACCAGCACACACGCTAGGCGGAGAGGACAGTGATGACTGTGATTCATTCAGTCTTGTCTCCAAGCTATTTAGACATTCTATAATGGATAGCTGCTGCACCTGAAGGAATTCCACAGTTTGCAAACATTACATCACGTGGTATGCTTCAGAACAAACGAGGAGCTTCACTGACATTATATGAAGTAATAAATTAGGAAGATAGTTCCTATTTGCTAAGGATGCATGTAATATGCTCTCTCTTCATGTGAAGAATGTGAAGCAAGGATATACACGTATGTATGTGGACATTAAAAAAAAAAAAGGTTGTATTTTTAGCCACTTTTAGTTTGTAGTTGCATCTACTATCGCTGGGGATGGGGGGGGGGGGGGGGGGGGGGGGGGGGGGAAATGTGGCTAGTTATACCTTAACAGTGCTGTAATCCTTACTGTAGTACTGTAGGACAACCATTACCGGATTAGTTTTTCCATTTTAATCTAAGTTATGTTTTGTCTTTGAAGTAAATCAAAGTGATTTTTAACACATGGTTTAAGATACTACATGTACATGTAGCTGAATAGCATAATTAATACAACTTCAAACTCTTCTTTTGAAACCAAGAGAGCCTAGGTGAGGGACTATCCTTGAACTTGAAGCTTTACATGGTTTAGTAAACTGCCAGCCCTCTATGTTTCAAGTGCTGACTAGAGAGATTTTTTTGGTTGTTGCTGTTTTAATAATATAGTATAAAGTAAAAGCTATCACATTATTACAGTATTAATATCTACTTACAATAAAACTGTGCGGCGATGAAATCCAGGTCACAACCACAGGCACACTGCTCTTCTCATTTGACATCGTTGCAAACTGTAAACTACGCTTGGCAACAGACACTGCTTCATCATCAGATATTCCAGACGATCCCTGGAGCTCCTTCTGATCGAGTTCTTCAACCACAGATTCTGGAGTATGTCCGATTGAAGTGGAATTCTCAGTGGCTTGTGAAGAATCAGAAGGAGATCGGGGAGAAGTAATGGAGCTCAAAGGAGTGGTTATGTTCATTGAGTGGCCTGATTCATATGACGATGAAGAAACCGTTGTCGCAGGAGTGGCACAGCTACTGGGAGAAGCTTCATTTTGAGACAAACGGTCGCTGGTCAACACCCCACTGACAGGAGTTAAGTGACCGTTAGAAAAGTCACCCAATTCGTTAAAATTAGAAGAAGCTTTGATCTTAGGTCCAATCTTCGGACTGACAGATATTTCATCAAACTTGGCTGTCCGCTTAGAACCCAGCAAGACAGATCCCTGCATGGGACTGGTGGGTGAAGTAAAATCAAACTTCAAAGGAAGACCATCGACACCATCCTCAGACATGACTATTTTAAAATCATACGGAACTCCAGAAGCCGACTGAGGAGTCTTGATAACATCGACATCGCTGGAGTCAGAGACTGGAATTCGCGGAGTGACCGGAGCAGATCTGGCAGTGGGTCGCACTTTAGGCGATGACTCTGCCTTGCTACTAAAGACAAATACATCAGAAACAGCCTCTTGACTAACTGCATCCCTCGAGTCCTTCACGGAAAGTTTGTTCAGACTGTAAGACAAGTTTTCAGAGGATTCACTTGCTTCATCCTCAATGCTAAAAATAAAAAAATAAAAAAAATAAAATCACAAGGTTAAACATGTATATATAAACAAATATACATACATACATACATACATATGTATGTGTATTGTACATACACACATACACACCTGTATATATATACATAAATATTAAATATGAAACTCGTACTTTACAGTCATGAGAATGACATCATTAAGAATTTCTTCTTCTTCCTCATCATCTTCCAGACTGTTTATGGCCGTGATACAAACCAGAGGCAAGGACTTCTCATTACCATCACCCTCCTCCACCACCTGCACACACACACACACACACACACACACACACACACCACACAGCAACAACCATTAAACAAATACAAGTGTGTATTTAAATCACATGTTACAAAGTTTGTTGATGATGTTGTTGTTGTTGTTGTTGTTTTCATCCATTCAGCAATGTAGAGAAAGTTCTACTAAATAACAATAGTAATAATGAAAAAAAAAATTACGGGAAAAATGACAGCGTTAGTTGCTGGTGCCATTGTTGTTGCTATTCCCAGTGAATTTTAAATTAACATTTGCAAACTAAAAATTAATTTGTGCTCTAAAATAATAAACACATTAAAACCATAGGCGGGAAAAATGACAGCGTTAGTTGCTGGTGCCATTGTTGTTGCTATTCCCAGTGAATTTTAAATTAACATTTGCAAACTAAAAATTATTTGTGCTCTAAAATAATAAACACATTAAAACCATAAGCGGGAAAAATGACAGCGTTAGTTGCTGGTGCCATTGTTGTTGCTATTCCCAGTGAATTTTAAATTAACATTTGCAAACTAAAAATTATTTGTGCTCTAAAATAATAAACACATTAAAACCATAGGCGGGAAAAATGACAGCGTTAGTTGCTGGTGCCATTGTTGTTGCTATTCCCAGTGAATTTTAAATTAACACTTGCAAACTACAGTAGATCACTTCTGTAACATGTAGAAATTCCCCACTAATGGCAAGTACATGGTCGACCCGCCCAGTGCCATGATCTGACAGAATGAAACTCAGGGCTTGTACAGTCTGGACTTACTGAGAGGTGAAGATTCTCGTGCTCCAAGTAGCTGGCCACCATGTGATGTGCCTCAGTACTCCAATTCTACACACACACACACACACACACACACACACACACACACACAAATATCATTACACTACCAAACATGTCCCTCCCCTCCCACTAATTTACTTGTGTTATATTATAGTCACAAGTGGAATCACAACTCAGATACATTCTAGTTGGCATACTATGCACTGTATGATAATAAAAAGCTTCATTGGCTTCTGAGAAGGACTTCAGCAACAAGTCGAAACAACGGGTCAAGTTTTAGTTAAACATGGCTGTTAGAGAGAACAACTGGTATCATTATTATTATACGTATTTCAGCTGAGATTGAATTAGATAGTGAATTCATAAATGTATCATGATTAGTAATTGGTTAGGTGTATTACATATTTACATACGCTAGCTCATTAACCACAAACTGTAAGTACATAATATTTAAAATCTTCTACTTCACTTTTCTTTCCAATTAAGCAACAAAAAAAATAATCAAGGTTTCTCATAAAGACAAAGAGAGATGAAGGCAAAGCTACTCCCATCTCTTTCTCAACTATATCCTTGCCTAAAATTCAAACAAAGTAACTGCTCTTACATCTTCATCCCGTACATGTATTGTGTACGAACCTTACATGATTTCACACTACACAGCATACACAAACACATGTATACACTTATGTATGCATTTAATTGTGACTCATATCAATAACCATTGCAAGTTTGACTCACACTGCCTGCAGGTATTCCATGAAGTCTACACTGAACTGCCTATATACAAGAAGAAATAAAGCACTGAAATAAGATAAAATTAATCATTATCACGTCATCATCTTTATCACCACGAGCATTGTCTGTTTCAGCCATTCACACCACAAGTAACATCAGATAACTACCCTTACCTGGAACGGCAATTTAAACAGTTCGTTCCGGTGAGGATTTCTCAGTTGCTTTAATTCTATAAAATCTTCATTGCCATAATCCACAAATTCCACTAAAAACTGTGAATTGGGCAGAACTTTCTTTATTCTGACACGATAGTACTTCCCATCCACGGCATACTGGCCACAGTACACTTCACCCTCCTTGATCTTATCTTTGTGAATCAAGTCGGCTGCCTGCAACTTCTTTCTCTAATTGAGAACATATAAAATTTTGTGTATTTTGTGTGTTGATCAACTAAAGAAGGCTCCACGGAGCAGGAGCATCTTGATTAAAAGCTTTAATGTCAGAAATTTACATACTACAAACAGTTGTTATTAATTGTAAATTTTAAGTAAGTCAGTCAGTGCAGAGACTCTATGTCTCCCATCCAGGACCGCTGCTCCCAGAGTTTCAGAAACTCAGAAATACATGGATACGCCAGGAAAAAATACCACCAACCAAGTAAGCAGATTGTTGGTTTAGCTTCAGCACAGAATCTATAAATGTTTCTGTGCAAAAACTGTTGAAATGTCCTAAACTTGTGCATGTTTGTAATCGTAGTCACCTTTCATAACAAAGTCAAGTCACTATACACGAACCCAATGACCTTTCCCAGGTCACTTGGACCTGATTAAATTACGTATCTGAACTGTTAGATTCACACATTTATACACCGAGATTGTACATACTTGTCACCCCACAGACAGAACCTTATTATCTCATACGAGGATTGGCTCCACCCACTCTACCACCTTACCTGAAATTTATTATTGATTAGTGTCATTAATTCTTGTAATCGACTGAGACCAGGTCCGTGGACTTGAACAGTCAAGATACCTTCCTCATCCACGTCACTGAGGGTGATGGCAACACGGGGCTCCCCACACTGCACATACACACACACACACACACATTCATTGTGCATACACACCACACGCATGGCCTGCCTCACTGGTGTACCCCTGCCCATTAGGTCATTTGGCTCTCCTCCTACTGGAGGGAATAAGGTACACGCACGCACGCACGCGCACACACACACGCACACACACACACACACACACACAACACACACGCACACACACACAACACACATGCACACACAAACCTATACAGTAATCCTAATATAGCTTAGAGTAATTGATTTAACACACATACACATGTGCATGCATGATCACTTTGCAACAGGTGAGTAATTAATTAATGCAAGTGCTTGTCTAATTCCTCCCTATGAATATAACTAGTGATGTGCTTGAGCACAAATGGCGAGCGAGCCTAAAGACTATACTATTTTTTATATGAATGATTTTGACTTCTAACACTGAAGCTACTGAAAATAAGGTCCAGTCTTTTAATTTAGCATACAGGGTAAAGGGATTTCAGTGCCATAGTAACAACTCTCTGCAACCGCTTGAATTGAAGGAAAAAAACAACAACAAAACAATACACGTTATTTAAAAGTTTTCTTTGTGATATTCTTTAGCTAAGTAGTGGTTGTAACACACAATGCTTTGACACAACTGGACATGCACCTACACAGACTTACCTTCGCAGTAGTCTAGTGGACAATGTATTTTCAAGTAACTGTTGCACACGGCTTATAACCATGACAAAGAGCGCATTGACTTACCACCGCCACTAACTCGAATAGAAATGGAAGTCCCTTAAGTTTTCACGTTTTAACTGCACCCGCAAAAAGAATTCAAAACGGTAAACAATTCAATTTCTAGGGTGATACGGGTACTGATCGATAAACAGAGGATTCTGTATGGTGAAGTTTGGGACGGGATCGACCACGTAACTAACACAAAAACGCGAGGGTCAAAGTACAAAAATGCCTTGCGTACGTCCTAACATATATATAAACAAACAAACATCCCCGATTTTCGATTGTGTTACCCCTGTAAGTGTCTCGCTCGCTACGCTCGCTCGCCAATTAGGAAGTGACCCTGTACTAAGAAGTACCCAGGAAGTGATCCAGTTGCTTGGCAACCATTACATAAAGTACATGTACAGTACTCCACAAGTCCTGATAAGATTACCTTTGGCAGCTTGGGTCTGAGAGACTGTATAGGATGCAGGGCATACATGACGTGGGAGTTAATGGTAGACCCTTCACTACCTCCACTCTCAGGATTGATCAGCTCCACAGACACTCGAGTACCAGAACTAAAGAGATGATGATGATAATGGATAATATAATAATGAAACAGCAAAGGTGCGAACCCTCAGTGTTACTATACACTGCAAGAGAAGAGATAATAGACTCTATGATGAATTATTATATTAATGTTAGTTTATGTTTATTCAGAAAACATACCAAATAAATAGGCCCCTTTAACTTGTAAAAAAACAAAAAACATTACAAGCTCACCTCACATGCTTGTTATTAGCCTTAGTCCACCAACAGCAACAAAGTGCTTATACTAAACCTACCAAATGTCAAGTAAAAGGCTAGAAATGAGGTTTAAAAATACGTAGACCACTTTTTTTTTTGTTTACAGGCGTCTCTGGCACGTCTCACATGGTCAACTTGGCCCGCTTGTGCATGAGTGCTTTTAGTTAATCATTCAAAGACTTTAGCATTGTGGTTTTGAAACAGCACTTTCCTGCCAATTCTTTAATGCATACATTACTCCTCATAGAGGTACCTCTATAGGTGGAGTACTCACTAGTTCTGGCCTTGTATCCCCACCCTCCCTCCTGACTCAACTGCTGCGTGAGCTTACCACTTTTTTTTTTTATTCCAAATATTTCATGTGTATGTCACAAAATAATATACATACCTAGGTAACATCTTTAATCTATTTAGTAGCTAGCAAGTAGACCAACAGACAAGTAGTAGCTAACACACTTGTCTATATGTATTTATTTATATTAAATGTTACCCTCAGCACACATGCACGAGAGGGTTATAGTAGTCATCCAGTCTGTTTAACTGCCACACTTTGATTTTGGAGATTACTGACAATTAACCGTTTTATGTAGAAATGAACTTACTCAGAATAACAATTTCAGATTTTTATTGCGCTACTTTTTTAAATTTCAAGCTGATTTTTAAGAAAACGCGAAGCTGTCAGCTCCGTGTAGGTATTAGCGTTTGTGGGTAACTCCCCTATCATCATGTCATAATTACATGAGCAAATAATTTCTTGCTGCCCGCGTGGTTTAGATGTAGCAGAGCTACAGAGCTAACCGAGTGCTTATTCCTTTGACAGATATAAGTTTAATAAGCCAAAAATTCTCGGCCTTGTGGGCCTTCAAGTGGCATGAGAAATGAATAAAACTGAACTGAGCCACAGCTTATATGCTGTTTGATACAATCAAGGTGAATTGTGAGTGTGAATGTGACTGAATGGCAAGGTGTTAATTGCCAGGTTGTACAACCAGGTTGAAGTGAGAAAAACAGAGTAAGGGCCAAGGAAAGAGATTAAGATTGGGGAAGAATTAATAAAGACAGAGTGTAGGGAAGGACATAGAAGGGACAGAAGGAAAGAGTGAGGGTGGGTGAGCAAAGTGATATATTAAGTCAAATGAATGCAGGTTTTCCGAGCGCCTTTCCCTACACTCTGTCTTTATTAATTCTTCCCCAATCTTAATCTCTTTCCTTGGCCCTTACTCTGTTTTTCTCACTTCAACCTGGTAGTATAACCTGGCAATTAACACCTTGCCATTCAGTCACATTCACACTCACAATTCACCTTGATTGTATCAAACAGCATATAAGCTGTGGCTCAGTTCAGTTTTATTCATTTCTCATGCCACTTGAAGGCCCACAAGGCCGAGAATTTATGGCTTATTAAACTTATATCTGTCAAAGGAATAAGCACTCGGTTAGCTCTGTAGCTCTGCTACATCTAAACCAACCCGCGGGCCCCGCGGGTAGTATTGCTTTATGCAGGGAAATTAACCGAATGCTGGAAGTTCAGTTCACATTGAAAATACGTATATACCAGTGAGTGTCCCTGGCCTGTTTAGCTTCTTCTTTTATGAAGACGGTGTTTACATCTACCGTTTTCATTGCTTGAGCTATATTGATACCTGATTAGAATAGAATAGTCAATGACTTATTCTTTAGGTCTGAACTGATTAGGTACTATGTAGCTAGCCTGAAAACTCCAAAGCAAACAGCGCTAACTCAGTTACACACATACAGTACCAACAACAGACAAGTCTTCCATTATACGTATGTGGACCAAAAAGGTGTTACCCCTAGTTAACCAGGAGGCTAACCTGTTCATGACTTGAGCTACACACGTCTTGTCCAGTGCAGCATCCACGAAGACTTGGGTGGCTTTATTATCACTGCTCTCTCCTTCACAGCCATGCAGCAAACAATGCACCGCCTACAAGTGGGTAAAGATCACCACTAACCAACATGTGCAACCAGATAGGCTACTACTCATCTTAATTACAAATAATCTCAAAACTTCTTTTAAAAAGTAATAGAAAAAAAATTTTTCTCAAATATTTAACATAATTGAAAGTATTTTTTGTAAAATTGCCACTACAAAATAAATTATTCAACTGTCCTAAGCCTACATCTGATATTTTTGAGTTGAGCTCGAAACTAATAAAGCTAATGTCTAGACTGCAATATTTTCTACCACAATTAGAAGTGTCCGACTTTTCATTCTATAATCTTGAAGGGTATGTAAACTGGCGTAAAAAACTTCTTAGTCAAAATAAAAATTTACCAAATTTATGGCAATGAGTTGAGTGTGACTGAATCTCTATCATTAATTGTTAACCTGAAATGGAAGACTATAGAATTCTTTAGGCAGCTCCAGGAGCTCATCTGCATCCACCTCAATAGTGTTGCCATAATCAGGGAAGTAAATGGAAGCCATCTTCTTAACGGGACGCTTGATGGCTCGGCTACCGGAGGAGGAGTGCTGGGGAGAAGAGAACAGGTTGGATACCAGCACCCGACACCACGACTCCTCCTCCTCATCTTCCTCCACCCACTTGTACCCGTACAACTCATTTTCATGTACAGGTTTAACTGCAATAGAGGATATACGTAAAACATCCAGTTGAAACATCACCACAAATTACATTTTAACACAAGTGAGTATTGTTCAGAATGCAGTGCAAACCTCGTACTAAGATTATACACCAAAGCTATACCAGCTCACTTGAATGACTTCCACCTGAGTAAGGCTGCCCAGAGTAGGGTCTACTGCATTGCAATGGCTCCCAGTTGTGGTGAGTAGTTACTATGGCATTAAAATTCCTTTACCATATATGGGCTAATTAAAAAACACGACCTTTTTTTAGTAGATTTTTTATACACCAGCTATAGCAGCTCACTTGAATGACTTCCACCTGAGTAAGGCTGCCCAGAGTAGGGTCTACTGCATTGCAATGGCTCCCAGTTGTGGCGAGTAACTACTATGGCATTAAAACCCCTTTACCATTATATGGGCTAATTAAAAAAACACAACCTTTTTTTTAGTAGCTTGAGTGTTACTGTTAGAAGTTATAATCAATCATTTAACTGTAGTATTCGTTTTAGGCTCGCTCGCCATTTTTGCTCAAGCACATCACTAGTTGTACTATGCTATTTATTAATACTACATGTATGTCAGCCAATACTAAATTCCTTTCTCCGTTAGTTTTGGACTAAAACAAACTCAGAAAAGACCTAAGTATGACTTGGTCAATGTACTAAACGTATGTGTGAAACATGCATTATACAAGATACAAGTTACAAAAATAATTGCATGGACGTTCGCTTGCAGAAGAAAAGGTAAAGTGTGAAAAGTGTGTACCATGTAGTATGTATATTTAACACTTTACATGAGATCAATTTTTTTTTATTAATTAATAAACACTTGTAGTCAACCACAATATCTACAAACACATATATGATTATTCTATGCACAGATGAAGTAATAGATCTTACAATAACACGAGTGTAAATAAGCATATACAGATGTACCACATGTTCTGCCACTACATACACACATGTACATGCACTCACTTGGCTTTATTGGGTTCCAGGACAGATGCTTCCCCATAACCGCTAAAAAGGAAGTCAGCTTGTCCTTTAACAGAAAAATAAAACGACATAATGCATAATGCAAATATTATCACTACATACATACATACATACATACATACATATATGCATACATACATATGTACATACGCATACATACATATGTACATACACATGCATACACACATAAACTGTTCCTTCCTCATTAAATTGCTGAATTAGACCACCGACTTGACCCAACCAATGGCTAAATAAACTGACGAAAGCTACCTTTGACTGGGTTGTAAATTCCAGCCGTTTGACTCGCCTTCAGAATTAGTTCAAGTGTATACAATTTAAGAATAAATATTAGGAATAAAAAATTACAAGAACAACATCAAAGGCAGTCAGTGAGCACAAAACAAACTAGTAGAGGTAGTAACCTTCCAAAATGAGAGATGAGACCAAAAAAATAATAGAGAGAGAAAAGTCCAAATCACAAAGTTTTAGAGAGAGAGAACCAACAACTGAACAAGGAAGAGAAAGTAATCAGTATAAGAGAGTAATTCTAACAGTAATTAGTGTGAGAGACAGAAATAAGAATACTAGTGAGTGAATGAAGGCGTGAATTAGTTCGAATGTAAATTAGTATTTATGATCATAAGTTAGTTTTCATGCAGTGGCTTCAACAATTGCCTTTCCACTAATATTGTAGGCAAAACCATTATCATGAGGAGAAAAATACTTCCTAAAGATACTTTTAAAAAATTGCTGTCTCCTCTCCACATTCAATGACTTACTGTATTATCTCCTCCCACATGCTGCACATAGAAACTAGTGGGGCTGTTGATATGGGACACATAGACGTCAAAATACTCCTCCGACTTCAGTTCCACCACGCCTACCACAAGAAAAACAAACATACATACAACAAAGATGATACGCTCTAACCCACATACACACATACATACACACACATACATACACACATACATACACTTGTATGACTCTCTTAACATTGTTATGACTGGACAATAAACAAAATAAAGAGCTTCATGATTTCTTTCTCAGCCTTCTTTTACTCATTAGATTTATTCTCTCTCTTTCACAGGCTTTTTTTTTTTTTAAACAATACAGAATTAAAAATATTTGGTCGCCAGCGGGAATCGAACCCAGGACCGCTTGCTTAACGCACAAGCACTCTGCCACTGAGCTACGACAACCAGTCGGCAAACAAACACTCCAATTCTGTATTTATACTGTTAAGGGGTACTGCTATGCTACAGTCTCGCTCTCAACATACCAACAATGGTCCTGGGTTCAATTCCCAGTGGCAACTACAAAATGTTTTTAATTCTCTAATTGTTAAAAAAAAAAAAAAGCCTGTGAAAGAGAGAGAATACATCTAAAAATAAAGACCTGTTGTATTCAATACGAAATAAGACTTATGTAAAATGTGTTTTACCGTACTTAAAAGATATTTTGTTTAATGAATGACTTCATACAAATCAGGACATGTAACATATGTATCCAATAATTGCATAAACATCCACTCCCTCACACACACACACACACACAAACATACATATACACGGCCACTAACTTGGTAGAGGAGGTTTACTAGTAGTAAAAGCCATGGAAGGTGGTGAGAACTCCATGTTATTCCTATTATTGACCTCTTCCTCTGCGAATACCTCCACCTCATCACTGGATTCTTCCCCAACAGAGGGACACACTGCACCTTCCTTCAGCTGCAGTATGGGATTATCCTCATCGGCCACTCTATCAAATGTTAAAAAAGAAACAATTATTAATTTAGTCTGAAGTAGATGAGTGAAAATTCGATACAATATTAGCTACATTTAATGTTTTCTCTCTATCACAGACTTATAGCAATACACGATGAAGAGATTATTATGAGTGTAAATGTTGGAAGAAAAATTAAAACCAGTGAAAGACAGTGAATGCATTGTAATGGATATAAGAAGACTGAAATAGAAATTGTAGAGTGATACAGGAATGTGTCTAGTCAGCAATCAACTACACGTGCGAACTTACATTTAGTTACATTATAATACTTGAAATAATAAATTCATCAAATAATAAAGAATATACAATGAAATAACAATAGCAGCCAAGATGTGATCATTCTACACACATATACTTGTATATACGTACATTCATACCGCGGGAATATCATGAGTCTGTTGGCTAGCATTTACACAACTGCAGGCATGAGTGTAAATGCCACCGACAGACGAGTGATATTCCCGCGGTACCCAATGATTCATCAATTCATTGTGTACTGGTCATGCGCGAATGGCATAGAAACCGAGTGGCTAATGTAATGGATGCTGCCAAGAAGCCTTTCGATTTTTTTTTATTCTGATGAAGTCATTGAAAATCTTTTCTCTAATATTCGAGGTGGAGTAGAAAGGGAATGTGAAAGGCAAGAAGTACCGCCATCTTGTAGCATTGAGAGTGAACAATCAGTTAGTCTTGACAATGAGGAATTACGTAAGTTTTTTGAAGAGCAAAAAAACCTGTAACTCTCATAGCTAGTAATAAAGAGTCTCTGCATTCTTATGAAGCTAATTTAACCAAATTAATGTAATTGGCACAGAATGGTATTATAGAATTAGCAGATCCTCAGGGCACACAATAAGTGGGACACAATAACCCAACACAATAACTCCAGACTTCCACTTTACTGCGGAATATTGCAGGCACACGATACTTTCCAATTCAATACATTTTCTACGTAAAGGCACTCAATAGGCCAATTCAGTACACAATAAATAATTATATATATATATAGCAGGACCTGATGTATTATTTATACTATACACACAACTTACATAGACTTTTCAACGAAGGGCAATGCTGCCGCTCTGGAAGAGACGTCAGGAGGTGCGGTCATTTTGTGGAAGTTCTCAAATTCCTTGCTGAACCTCTTTCCCCACACACCACTTGTCTTGTTCTGCAGCAGTTTATAGATAAGGGTGGAGAAGTCCCCTGACATAGGGGGCAGAGCTGCAACAGGACCTTTTGCACTTGGTGAAGTTTCACTGCTTCCAAAACCAAATGAATCATTTACTGGTTCATAACTGTAGTACATCACCTGAAAAAAAAGAAAAAAAAGATGACTTTCACCGTCTTTATCTCCCTCCACCAGAACTCAAGGTTCCCTCCCAATCAGTCAACTACAGTAGACAGGGTGTGCGCTATATGGGATTACTCACCTCTGTCAGAATGGTTTAGACCACTAAAGAAATGTGTGATGTAGGCCAGCACATGCATACAAGTGTGTTCACACATACGTGACTTTGTACCCAATCCAACTGAAACAAGCAGTACGCACCTCATTATTCTAGAAAAAAACTTTTAGAAAATTCAGGGGATAGCCCCCACCTCTTAAACCCATTCTCTTCCTCCGCCCCCCCCCCCCCCCCACATCAACTTTCTTTATCATAAAACAAACCTAATGCTTAAATATCTGCAAATTTCATAAACTTTCATTTAATCAGATCTACATCCTACAGTCTATTCCTAAACTGATTCCTACTGATTCCTACAGTTCTATTCTTAAACTGATTCCTACAGTTCTATTCTTAAACTGATTCCTACAGTTCTATTCTTAAACTGATTCCTACAGTTCTATTCCTAAACTGATTCCTACAGTTCTATTCCTAAACTGATTCCTACAGTTCTATTCTTAAACTGATTCCTACAGTCCTATTCCTAAACTGATTCCTACAGTTCTATTCTTAAACTGATTCCTACAGTTCTATTCTTAAACTGATTCCTACAGTTCTATTCTTAAACTGATTCCTACAGTTCTATTCTTAAACTGATTCCTACAGTTCTATTCCTAAACTGATTCCTACAGTTCTATTCTAAACTGATTCCTACAGTTCTATTCTTAAACTGATTCCTACAGTCCTATTCCTAAACTGATTCAGAACTGAAATACATGTGTTTGGATGTCTGCAAGCTATTCTGTAGCTGATATCGGACCTTCAACAAACCACAAGTGCTGAAGACAATGGATGTTGGAACACTCATGGATTACTGTACCACCATGTCCTCTCAACGGAAGCTGGCAGTCGTTCCTGACCATGGGAGGTGGTCAAATCACGTACATGTGCAGTTGGTTGTAACGGTGATCCACTATGTCTCACTCCTTCATTGCGCCACCACCTCCTTTCTGTGTGCCCTCTTTTTACGACATTCAATGACCTTAGCCCTCATTAATGGCATTGCTAGATTGCCTGTGGAGTGCATGTTTATACTGAAGAGGGCAGGGCACAACCAGAGCTTGAGCATTGCAGTATATTCCCCCATTAGATTCCGTGTTATATGATGCTTAATGACGGGCTCATTGAGCAGAGTTAACATGAGACGCACAAGCGCGTGGGCGGGGCCAGCATGAAGGGGGCACGTGAGGGTATGCAAAGCAAGCGACATACACGTGGGACAAAACAGGCACGTGGCATCGCACAAGCCAGACTGAACAGGCAACGAGTCGGCAGGACAAGTTCACCCACCCACCCACCTCATAAGCAGCTGTAAAGTCAGTTCTCCACTGGGTTAAAAAAAGAAGAAGTGATGATAGCCAACCCCAGTGTGACACGACACGAAGCAGAGCATGATTTGCACTCGGGAAAGTGTAAATCAGGGGCTAAGTTGTGCAAAAAAGTATTACCACTTAGCAGCCAATCTGACCAACCATATAATAATGAGAGAAGTGGGTAACACAGTACTTAGCACCCATTAACACCCACTTAAGCACATGCAGCGTGCTTCGTATGGCCACAAATAACTACAATGCATTTAATTAAGGGAGGAACCATGCTAACTTGTATTTACACAAACCTAGTGTTTCATGTATGTATGTATGTACGATTTGATGCTTTCAAACAAATTAAACTAATATTACTATTAAAATTAAACTCGGCTGAAATAATTATAAGTGACCAGTTAGATAGCTTGCATGTGACTAGCTATGTTCTATGTACATGTACTATAGTACTAACAGTCAATGTCAATTAAAACTTAAGTTTTAATTGACAATATTGGCTGTTAGAACGAGAAAAATTTGCTATTATTATAATTATTTCAGCCGAGAATGGCTGAATCATTGAAATTAAACTATTCACAAGAAGGCATGGCTAATACGTACTACAGTACATGTACACAGAACATAGCTAGTCACATGCAAGCTATCTGACTGGTCACTTATGTATGTGAATCTATTAAAGTAGACTCATGTTCTGTAATATATAGAAATCAAGTATAATCACAAGCTCTTGTTGCTATGCTCTAGGATCTATCAACACGTAGTTTTGCTGGTTTCTTTAGTTTCATCCGTTGCTACATTCTAAAACAGATATCACAAACTGGCAATGTTAAAAAAATCTTTGACACTCGGATGCCACAACTTGAGACCTCAGACACGCAGCAAATTCTAAGTGTACTATATGGACATACAGCATGTAACACACCTTTAGCCCGGGTTCAGGCAATTTCTTCTTATTGACAGCGGTGAAGAGAATCCCTTCAACTCTGATCTTGGAACCCACGGGTATGTGACGCAAATCCACGCTGTCATTCTGCAAGACAGAAAATGCATAAATAAAGAAACAGGATTCTAACTATGTATATGTAGGGATGGGGAATACTTTAATAAATTTAGTTGACAGTTCTTATAATATTTAGTTTATGCTGGAAGACATTTTTATTGGGATACATATATACAGCCAGTTCTATTCTAGCTACTGAAAGGGATTTCTTATTTGAACTTCCGACTGATTGATCTCTATACATTACATACTTTGCTAAAGTTCAACTGTCACATATTGCCAACAAATACTTCAAGTGCTTCAGTGCTTGACTTTGATCACTTCATAAATGTTTCTGCTTATACAACAAATTGACCTCAATGGAAACCAATAAGTATTAAGGTAGTAAAAGAACGAATACGACATTTACTCCATACTATGAAAGTTCCAAAATTGTTTTATTTATTTAATGTAGTTAGAGAATAAGCCAACTAAATAAAAAACACACCTCTCCCTTTCACCCACCTCTATGTCCCAGTTATCCTGAGAGAAATTCAACTGCACGGCAGGAAATCCCACTTTGTTAGCTTTACTGAAGAGAAGGTACTTAACTCTTTTCTTGTCCTTCCTCATGTCCGCAGTAATGTAGCCCTCGGTACACAGATGAGGCTCCATACGTACCTTCCCTAGCACATTACTGTTGATTTCAGTGACCTCATAATACTTGGCCTTAAAGGTCCTGCCATCGTACAGCGCACCAGCAAATTCTGTGTAGCACAGATAGCATGTTAATGATTTCCTTCCACTGATGTTACATATTCACCAAGCGTGTCATACAGGATTTTTCTGCTGCTGTACATAGCCACTCCCATCTTAAAACCCACACTACTTTGATGCACATGCCTATACAACAGTGTGTATACTTCAAATTGATCAGTGTTTGATCATCATGCATGATTTTATAATCTCACTACTTATAGAATTCAACCTTAGCTATTGTATTATGTTAACTTTCATAAATTCTATGAGAGGGGGGCAACGCAATGTAATTTTCAAACAAGGTGAATGTGTTACAAGCTAACTTGCTGGTATTAGTCACTAGCTCCAAAAATTTTCAATTACGCGGTAGGTTCTTGATTTTTCACAGACGCTTAAACTCGCCGAAATCATTGGCGGGGTCCTTCCTGTTGGCATTTATTATCCTCCCCTGTGGCATTTAGAACCCTAGCTTGTGACATTTAGTACCCTAGCTCACTCCACCTTCTTTATTGTTTGGAATAGCTACTTGACAATTCTGACACATTTGTATAATATTCAAAATTTTAGGGATATAACAAAGAAATATTTTTATTTTTTTATACTGATATTAAAATAAAGTGATGAGTAGCTAAAACTGATTAAATAAGTTACAACAGCTAATGATGATATTCCTATTTATTTGAGATAATATTCATAGTAACTGAGCATGATTGGAAGTTAAAAGTAAAAGGAGAAGTGAAAGTTGTGCTGGAAGATTGCAAAGTATTCATGCTATTAGCACCACACGAGTAATCAGAAGTTGCTGCAGTAACTCTCCGTTTTGTTTTCTTACTTCGAAGACGAAAAGGCACAATTTGGTGGACAATTCTTGGGTAAATATTTCTTTCAGGGGTGTAACTTCTCATCCGTACTCCGTAGAAATGTGTGCACACCATTGTTGCCATACATTGACACAGTATTTTGTGTCAGCCATGGTCTTAGAAGGTATAGCACTAAGCTTGGCCTTCATAACCTCATCCTCGTTTTTCCTGGGAGCAGCTCCAAGTTATAGTCGTGAACAGAATGTTCCGCTGAATAGCTGGTTGACCAGTAACTAAGGTTTGTTCGCTATCAGACGTTTCCCCGTTTAAAAGGTCCATAATTTCTGGTGATAAAAAGTCCAGTAATGACTCCATAAGTTAGCCTGAGAAGTGGTGGAACAGGCTGTATCACCTAGCTAGCTTTTATTTTTATTTTTAGTGACTAAATCAGTTAGACAGAGGCACCAAGGAAACTACCGGATTTAGGAAACCCTCAGGCCCTTAGTAGCACCCTCGCTTCGCTCGGGATGCTACAGCTCAGGGCCTTCGGGATTTCTAAATCCGGTAGTTTCCTCGGTGCCTCTGTCTAACTTATATTTAGAACATAGCTAACCCCTTTTTTGTATTGTGAAGTAGGCATTCTATCCAGCATAGTGTTGTTCAAGTGAGTGCACAGGGATACTAAATGCCAGAAGGGAGGATACTAAATGCCAGAAGGGAGGATACTACTGATAGTATCCTCCCTTCTGGCTAATAGTATCCCCCCTTCTAGCATTTTATTAGTTTTTTTGTTTTTTTTTCGTGCAAGCATTATTAAAGAATTTTTATTTTATCTATGGTGCAAGAATGTTGTTCTGCACGGTTTTCCTGTCAGATGGAAAGATAAGATGGATTCACCGCATGCCTTGCACACTAACAATATTTTTCTTAACTAATACAATCATCACCAAAATGAGAAAGTGAGAAAGAAACCAATAACATAATGAACAATAAAAAAGCGTTATATATGTTGCATATGTTATTTTAAAAGTTTTAGTACTATTCTTGTGGATGTTTATATCACTACAGTTATGAAAATTAAAGGCACCCCTTCTAGTATATTGTTTGCAATGTAAAAGCACTACATTCATGGTATTTTCGTTATATTTTGCTTATGTAATCAAAATCCTTTCTTATTCATCGCAAGCTGTTCATCAATGTCAGATTCTGTAAATACAAACTTTTTGCATGGCCTTACATCTTTCAAAATTTCATCATCATGTAAAGGTTGACCAAATCTTGATTCAAAAGCTAAGCTAGACTGGAGATTGACTGTAAAGAGCAAAGCTAGAGTACTGATTGTGAGGGGCTTGACTTGAAAGTTGACGGTGAGGAGCTAGACTGGAGAGCTGACTGTGAGGAGCTAAATAAAGGAGAGATGATTGAGTTGAAGAAGGTGGAAGAGTAGCTGGTTGAAAGAAGATTTAGGAGAGACAAAGCCGTTTTGTAAATTTTATCTCACCAATTGAGCTGAAATGCGAAAAATGGGTAATGTAGATGGGTGGGCTGGAGTGTTATTTTTTACTAAGTTCGCTGAAAACGCAGTGATATCGATTCTCCTGACTCTAATTCCATCACTTTCGCCGGTTAACTGGAGTCGAGCGCACAACACATGAAAAATATTGTATGCGCCGTGGCTCCTTAGAATTGCTGCAATTACTGGACACCTCTCCGTAATGTCTCTGCCGTCTTTGTCGTCGAGTGTCAACATAAAACAAAGGATAGAAAAAATTATTTGGTAACTAAGGCTATAGTTGCTACGTTCTAAAACAGATAGACAACGAAATCTCGGGAACTACCGCCCGTCGAACCCCTCGGGCCGCTAGTATCGCCCTCGCTACGCTCGGGACAGTACAGCCCGCGGCCCTCGGGTTCTGTGGGCGGTAGATCCCTCGATTTCGTTGTCTATCTATTATTTAGACAAAATGGGAAAAGAAATTTTTTTTTTGTTTTAAACATTTAGACAGGTTAAGAATGTAGTTGATGAATAATTAGGTTAACTAGTGATGTGCTTGAGCACAAATGGCGAGCGAGCCTAAAGACTATACTATTTTTATATGAATGATTAACACTGAAGCTACTGAAAATAAGGTCCAGTTTTTAAATTTAGCATACAGGGTAAAGGGATTTCAGTGCCATAGTAACAACTCTCTGCAAAAAACAACAACAACAAAACAATATACGTTATTTAAAAGTTTTCTTTGTGATATTCTTTAGCTAAGTAGTGGTTGTAACACACAATGCTTTGACACAACTGGACATGCACCTACACAGACTTACCTTCGCAGTAGTATAGTGGACAATGTATTTTCAGGTAAATACTGTTGCGCACGGCTTATAACCATGACAAAGAGCGCATTGACTTACCACCGCCACTAACTCGAATAGAAATGGAAGTCCCTTAAGTTTTCAAGTTTTAACTGCACCCGCAAAAGAATTTAAAACGGTAAACAATTCAATTTCTAGGGTGATACGGGTACTGATCGGTAAACCAGAGGATTCTGTTTAGTGCAATTTGGGACGGGGTCGACAACCGAACTAACACAAAAATGCGAGGGTCAAAGTACAAAAATGCCTTACGTACGTCCATACATATATACAAATAAATAAATAAACATCCCCGATTTTCGATTGTGTTACCCCTGTAAGTGTCTCGCTCGCTACGCTCGCTCGCCAATTAAAAGGACGGACCACTCACTATTCATTTGTAATATCGTAGCAAGTACATATAGGGACGAACCAATCACTATTCTTTATAGTAGGTACAAAACAAGTTTTCACCTTTTTTCCCTGTGGAGGGAGTTGATGGATTACTGAAAGCCCCACTAGCAGCTGCCGATGCCTGATTATTACGACCAGACGATTGGCTCCTGAACTCCGGTGTCGTCCCAGCCTGTCTGCCGTGACCTGCTGCTGCTACTCCTAATCGTGAGGTCACAGGAGTCTGAAAAGCAAACGTATGAGGACCTCCCGTGCCACTGCCCAAGATCGGACCTCTGGATCCCGCCCCCAATCCTCCGCCAGAACTGGCAAGAGTACTGCTCACACTGCCTACACTGTTGCTACGAGTACTGACGGTGCTACCAACATACGAGTTAGGAGTTATGTAGGCCGACTGCTGCTGATGCTGCTGTCTGGCTCTGGCAGGAGTGACATAGGGACCTGTGGATCAGTACAGAGATGTTATAGATAGGAGAGATAGAATTCCTGTGATTAGGATCTATCAAATACGGAGTTTCTATTTGTTGTACTAAGAAATTTGGTTCACTCAATTTCAATTTTTTTTGTCACACACACACATACACACCAAAATGAAATAACAACAACAACAACAATAATAATAGTTCTACTACTACTACTAACAATAGTAATAATAACAGTAATAATAATAATAACAATACTAATAACACTAATAATAATAAAATAATATAACAACAACAACAACAATAATAATAATAATAATAATAATAATAATATGACAACATCCAGGTAATGACCACAACTAAGGCAAAATGAGGATTGTGTCATCATTACCAAAAATCACTACCAAATTCCTACACAACATGCTACATGCAACTCCTTCAATGCCGCAAACATTTATCTCTTGCCACCAACTTGCTTGTCTGGGAAATGCACTAAGGCAGGGAAGGGGAAATGGAAAATAAAGGGGAGAGGAAGGAGAGAGGAAGGGGAGAGGAAGGGGAGAGGAAGGGGAGAGAAAGGGCACTCAGTAGTGCAACACAACTTGTACTGTACATATACGTACATGTGCTTCATTTGGAAAATAATAATTTTTCTGCATACATTTGCATGCAATAATTACTTGTTTAAATTTGGTCGTACAATTTTACTATAATACAGTCGAAGAAAACGACAACAAACTAAAACCAGACTTACCGTTAGTTGGTCTCCGTGCTTTACCACGCAAGAAGACACAAATCAATGATGAAGGCCCGTAGTGACACATACAATAAGGAAAACCCAACAATAAGGACAAGTCCACCAAGTGGAGGACAGTTTATACATACACAACAACTAATACAGCAACTATGTATGTATTGATCAATAAGATAAGAAGAAACAAAAAATTGCAGCCTTAATGTCAGTATTATGTTGGCATAGTTCTTTTTATTCATTTTGTAAAGTGTGGTTTATCTACGTATGCATTTTAACTATATTTCTGTGTAAATTCAAATATTTTCGTACCTCTGCACACCAGGGTTGTGGCAATTACAGGAGTAAAGTAATCAATTACAATTACAATTACTTTAAATTTTTGCTTCTCAATTACAATTTCAATTACCAATTACACCTTTAAGAACTAATTACAACAAATCTGTTAGCAATTACATACAATTATATCACATCGGCTCCTCAGGATAAGTGGTCATGTAATAGGGCCCACAAAGTTTGTAATTTTGTTTTAATTCAGCCATGTGCTTTAGAACTGACCCTTTACCAAAGTGGTTTTTGACCCCAACTACTTGCCAATTACAGGTATGCAATTACAATTACAATTACAATTACTGCAGATGGTGTAATGATTACAGCTAATTACAATTACCAATTGCAATTACTACAACACTGCTGCACACACTGAATCAAACAAGCACAAAACACTACTAGTATCCTACAGCATGCACTCAATACAACTTTAGCCCTAACTGTCTGCCATAGATTCAACTCACTTGTGTCCTACTGTATACCCTAATACAAATTAAACCTTCACTGTCTGCGATCTACTATGGATTCCTTAACACAACCCAGCATTCCCACCAACTGATTATACTCACAGACAGAAAAAGCAGTCGTCAGTTTACATAGCTGCTGCACATAACTTGATCAATGAACTCTGACAAACAGCTATTGTGTACACAGCCACGGAAGTCTTTATCAACACGCCTAAAAGTGCAGTCTTTCTTTTTCTTTTTCTTTTTTAACTGGGAAAGGAGTTGGTGGTAGATTTTTGGGGAGAGAATGATCGAGTACGTACGAATATACATGACTGGCATGAAACGTATTTCTATTCTGAAAGCTCACCACTTTTATGAAGTAGTATCTTATTATTTACTGATGCGCAATCCTATTGGTGAGACGATAATAAAGTATTCACCACTTGTACAATACAATTGTTGGAATATTATACATTGTATAGACATGCGAAAAATCACGCCTGTAACAGGCATCTAACAGACAAATACATGCGTAAGCTAACATGACTGTTATACCGAGCTGTCAGCATGCATGCACAAGAGGGTTATAGTAGTCATCCTGTCTGTGTGTCTGTTTGTCAAACTCTGAGTTTGGAGATTGCTGATGGTTAACCACACGTTGATTGATACTCAGAATGACGATTTAGATCTTTTCTTGTGCTACCTTTTTTCTTTTTTTAAAAATTACTTCAGCATGCCTTAAAAACGTGAGTATACTTAACCTTATGGTGTGATATTAAACACTACGCTTGAACTTTTCGGGTAACTAGTAAGCTCTCCACTGAACACTTATATTGAGAGTGTGAACGAAACTAAAAATGAATTTATTCAATAAGTAACTACTCTTTCTAATTGTAGTATTAGCTAGGCTAGCCCACTTGCCATTTCTGAGCACACCCACTAGGGCCATTAATCTTTGTAAGTGCAGGATGGCAGGTACACAAGTAGGATTTAATCCCCCATTGAAAGGAGAATGAACCAAGTGAATATACATGCAGTAGCCATCATTATTTCCCCATTATTTCAATTGAGGCACTCCCACACACGATGAGATACAGTTGTAATTTTCACTTAGTGAACAATAAAATTAAATTCTTAATTAGATTTCAACACTCCAACAGATTAAAAAAGTTGTCATGTAGAAATGTTTTTTAAAAGATAAACAAATCTGACACATGTTAAACAAAACCAAGACATCTCCTCCATCTGTACCAGCTCCAAGCTGATAATCCTCCCCACACCTAACCTCACTGCTATTACCTAGATCAAGAATCTCATATTTAATGAAATTCAAATTGTTTGGTCAGAACAGGTTATTTGTGCCACCCATTTCACAACTAAAAGGTAAAGGGTCTCTGAAATTTCTAAACCCCAATAATTATAACCCACCTCTATTATTAGGAGTAGAACTATAACTTCCCACAGGTTTAGTTCGAAACCCTGCGACTTTAGGTTTGGAAATAGGACCATAACGAGACTTCTTTGTGAAGGCAAACGTACTGCTAGGCTTCTGAATAGCTGGAGGAGCACCTGACTTTTTAATCTTCGGTTTCTTCTGAGTAGCCACAAACCGACATATTTGACTGGTCTTAGCATCAGCAACTCCAAAGTACGTTAGTTCCCCAGTAGCACCAGTCCCAAGTCGAGCAACATCAGGTATAGTGTTCAGAAAATCTTCCATTCTATGGTATCCCAACTCTCTGTAGGGCAACTCATAACCCAAAACACATTTGAAGTCTTTACACAGCATCCTAGCTGCTACACCCCTGGGAGCAGATATAAGAACTGCTCTGAGAGCTTTCTTAGTTTTATCCAATATATCCGAAGACATCTTTTATGAAAAGAGGACTGGGAATTCCAATTTTTTACTAAACTCTCGTTTCCAGACAAGGCAAGTCCACCTGCCTTTTATATATACCTTAGTTAAGGTTCTTTTTTTTCCCAACCTTATTTTTAGCCTGTAGGCTTCCCCAGAAGAGCCTCCAACAAGGTGGCCTCTCCTCCTCAAGTAACTCCAACGAGCACAAGGACATAAAGTGCTGACAGAGCATAAATGTGTTCACTTAGGGGAATCCCCGGGAGGCTCCCCAGCGCACGGCGCCTTATATAATCAGATTCATCGCTCGCGCAATAAGTAGTAATCGTCGATTAAGTTCATTAAACAACGACCAATACCGTACGTATAGAATAATGTCGAAGAAATCGAAGTCAAGGAGTCGCTCCGGACAACCTGGTAGGTTTTGTTCTCCTTGTCTCGTAGTACATATTATTTATGACTATAATAGACGAAGTGGATTACCAGCCATTACCAAAAAGATGGAAGGAGGTATGAATAGCAGCAATTTCATGTTTGCAATGAATTTTATATTATATTAGTTACAGTATATAAATTTATACCATAGTTGCTGTGGTAACAGCCATGGATTAAGAATGTTATTCCCCTGTGTTATTCCCCTCCAATCACTTGCAGAAAAAATATTTTGTATCTCAAAGCGAATTTATATTGCACACAGAAAATATTTTGTCCACAAAATAGACTAAGATGCACAAATAGTTATGGTATATCTTAGCTACGAATGAAAATCTAGCTTTTATTTTTCTAGTATGGAAAAAATTTCTTTGCACACGGTTATTCCATCCCTGTGCAAAGAACTGACACAGAGAATTATTTTTTGGAGTATAAAGTCTTGTCTTGTGAACCTCACTGGATATTATCACTCAATCACTATTGTTTTTGTTTGAAGACAGCAGAAAGGGAACACAATGCACTTATCTTGTCGGTGTTCTGGAATAACCCTCGCTGGACATATTTCCCCCTCAAAGCAGCAATATCCACACTTTTAATCGGTCTTTTAACTCTGTTCAAAAAGGTAACTATGGTATAAACTGTTAAACCATGGCAGCTCTCGGAATTATCGCTAGATAACTGCCCTCTTCCTCAGGCTTCACCCTCAGGATCAGGAGAGTGACAATTCCTCGAATCCTTATGCTTTGGTTCAGGTGTGCAGTGATAGTCATTGGTATAGAGTGTAGACATATATATACTATATCAATTATTGATTATATAATATAATATATTTCAGAGTGATGAGTTCTCGGGGAATGGAAGTGACAGAGTGTTCATTCCAGGTGCAGCCAGCTCGGCTGCTGAAAAATCAGAACAAGTGTCTCTTGTAGTAAGAAAGACAATGAATTGAATTGTTGTTTAATGCACTCGTTTAAATAGGACTACAGGTTGTTGTTGTTAAAGTTGTTGTTGTAGGTGGGGATAGTGTGTTGCTCAGTATGTTGAAAATTTGCTAAATTAGAATGAAGTCACAAGTAGAGAGAGAAAAGAGAAGAGATACTCTGATTAACAGTTACATTCCAGTGCTCGGAACAACTTGACAAGCGGCAAGCTTGGAACACACTATATTTTTGCCTGTTCAAACCTTAATTCTGTCAGCTTTAAATTTAATAATATTGCAAGAATAAAGGAAGAATACGATTTTTAGCAGACAACACAAAATAAGGCACTGAAGACTATTTTCTTATGTACGTATACATGTATATATACAGGTATCACATCTTCTTATAATGTAACCTAGCTAGTATAAGCTCATAAACAGCATGTCTAATGAGCTTTCACACACCTTTTAAATAACCAATGCATCCATCTGGTGACTTAGATTCTTATGGTCTAGACAAGCTGGCTAAGTAATTGTGTAGGCCATAAGATTCTTATTGTATTGACTGATTGAGGTTAAAATAAGAAGTTTTCTTTCATGCTGCACGTATTACATACAAGCTCCAGACTGGAGCTGATCAAGGAACACCTTGATGTCATGTACATAGGGACCTCAAAGATCACACCTCTTAATTATGTGAAGGCTTCCTTGCCTCAGTCTCGATACACAGTTATAAGCCAGAACCTCATTGATAAGATAAACATTAGTTATCTGTGGGAGGTGACAAGCAAATTCGTACTATTTCGTTGACTCTATAATAATGAGAAGAATTACTGAATTGACAGGAAAAATTTTTTTTTTATATATACATGTATCGTATTTTTTATGAAATGTTTTTCACTGTATGAATATATAATAATATATATGAATGGATGTGACTCATTATTACTGTAATCCCATTGTATTAGGATCGGTATGGAGCAAAGGATTACAGCAAGCTCCTCCCATTGAAGCAAGACCACGCCTCCCGTCCTCTTTGGGTGGCTCCAGATGGTCACATATTTCTAGAGTCCTTTTCTCCTGTGTACAGACATGCCCGAGACTTTCTCATCGCCATAGCAGTGGTGAGTCTAGTAAACACTGAGTCTAGTAAACACTGAGTCTAGTAAACACTGAGTCTTCAACACTACACAGATACTACTTGGTCTAAATTATGGGATATTGTTGGTCAGTACATAATGCTGGTACTGAGGTAATGTATTGTGGTATGGCTATGGCATACGCTGACTGATTATAATGGTGGCTTCGCTGGAAAGTACTACTCTAAAGATTCTGTAATTCTAACATTGATTTTGTCCTACATTAAATCACCCAATTGTTTATATAAAATTTAAAAAACCTTGCCAAAACCCCCCCCCCCCCCCCCCCCCCCCCCCCCCCAAATATTAACAATTAATTTTCCCGTTTAACACAAGTCAACGTTCTTAGAATATTGTAGAGAAGAATTACTACTGTTACTATTGTTGGCTTTCAAATCTTTTTTGTTGTTGTTGTTGTTGCTGTTGAGTGTTCTTCTAGAGCTGAAACAATTTAACTAAATTTCAGATTATATGACGAACTGTTAGCTTAATTGTACCAGTACAAACCAAATTGCTCAATTCGTGTGAATTTCATACCCACACCCTATGCGGTGAATAAGTGAACCGTCCAATCAAAAATTAGTTTTTATGCTTTTCCTATAGCCTAGGGCCATGGTACAAGTTGGTTGCACCACTCCATTCAGTTGGTACAGAGTTCCATTTTTCTCAGGCCTTCAGCCCTTGGTCGTGTAAATTTCATGCCAGCCTCCACGTCATGGTGTAACCTATGCTTATTATTCTGGGTCAGGCATTCATTTAGGGGGAGTGTCCCCCACCCATTGAAGTCACTTTGCCCCCCTCCCCCCCCCTTGAAATATTTTATAATTTGTTAAAGTGAAGAAATCAATACAGTTTTTCAATGTGCATGATGTATCAGTAAGCAATGATGCATCTGAACTTATGATTGGTTTAATCATGGCATTTATGTACGTGTTATAGCCTGTTTGCCGACCTCAGCATATACATGAGTTCAGGTGAGCTTTAGTGTGCACTGTTTAGTGAAGAATCTGTATATGTACTAAGCCTTGGTATAATAAATAATAAATACTATATAGCGTACTTAGGCTTAGTGCATAGACCTCTTTAGTGTAGGTTCAGCTATCCTTTTTTTTTAAGTTTGCTAGAAAGCTTCCTCTACTTACCAATTTTTTTTCCACTTTACTTTGGGTTGTTGTTTTTTTTGTTGTTGTTTTTTGTTGTTGCTTTTTTACAGACCATGTGAGTGCTTAAATTTTTTTATCGTTTATTCAAATGAAAATTGCAATTTTTTTGTTAGTGTATGCACACTAGTAGTATACATGTGTTCAATGTTGTTGTTTTTTAATACCATATACTGTACTACTGGTTATCAGATGTGGTACATGTATGTATGTGTGATGCCAAGTTGAATTGGTACACTACGTATAAATTTGCAACTATTTTCTTGTTCTAACAGCCAAGTTAATTAAAACTTAACCTGACATTTTGACTTCTTGCCGATGTCCTCGTCAGGAGTGTGATGACGGTCTTATAATCCTCGGCAAGAAGTCTAAACGTCGGGTTAAGTTTTAAGTAACATATATTGGCTGTTAGAACGAGAACATTTGCTATTATTATAAGTATTTCAGCCGAGAATGACTGAATAATTTCAACTTGTGTAATTCATATTGTCAGATTGACGGCTTACTCTCTGTATGCTGCCGTGTCAGTGGGCCTCCAGGTATGTACGTATGTGTGTATTTACGTGTCTTATATTGGCATGTGACAAGTGCAGTGGTTTAGAGCATGCTCATTTCTCTGTTGTGCAGACTAATGACATCATAGAGTATTTGAAGAGATTGTGCAAGACTATGTTGCCTGAAGGCATAGATCAGTTCATTAAGGTACGTGTACATATACAAGTTATAATGTGTAATTGAAGTGATGTATTGTAGTTAGAGTATTAGCGTCTTGTTGTTGTTTATTGTTTTATTTTTGTTTGTGTTTGTGTGTGGGTTCTTTCTTTCTCGTGTGGAATGAATCTATTAGGAGTGCACTCTGAGTTACGGCAAAGTGAAGCTTGTGTTGAAGGAGAACAGATACTTTGTGGAGAGTCCTTACCCTGTGAGTTGGTGGGGACATGTGATTCTGTTTGTTGTTGTTTTTGGCTTGTTTTTGTTTTTTGTTGTTGTTTTTCGTGTGTGCATCACAAGAATGGCAAAGAAATTAACAATGTAATTAAAAACTTATTTTTCCTATGCAAGCATGAATTTTGATCGGGTTTTATTTTTAGATCTGGGCCTGCCCCCAGTTCCGTTCACACGTGGCGGCGTTGACCTGACTAAGAATTCAAAAGTCTATCATTTATGAAATATATTATTATTCATGCAAATTTTCTAATGTACATGTATATCCGACTGTTGAGATTATTTTCACTCACTTTTTCAAAATCTGAGACTGTCTTTAGTCAGATTCTTCCTAAGCCTGGCTGGTCATTTACATATCATTACTATCTCCTGGCAGATGTGGTATTAATGATAAAATATATTTTTCTGTACCTCTTTTTATCTAACTCTAATTTTATTTTTGAGTAGGAAGTGATGCAGGAGTTATTGCGCGATCCAGTGATCCAGCAGACACGCCTACTCCCTGATTATGAAGAAGGAGAACACCCTCTGGATCAACTTATGTCTACTACTACTAAAGCACAGCCCATACAGGTGAGTGAATGAATGAATGAATGGGAGTGGATGAATGAATGAATGGGAGTGGATGAATGAATGAATGAATGGGAGAGGATGAATGAATGAATGAATGGGAGTGGATGAATGAATGAATGAATGGGAGTGGATGAATGAATGAATGAATGGGAGTGGATGAATGAATGAATGAATGAATGCTAGTGATGGCATTACTCATGCTCTGCTTCACTTTATGCCAGACTAGCATGTGGTTCGTACAGTGTGTCTGTATACAGGCATACTCAAGCTAAGACTTGTTTTATATTGCATACAGTGTACTCTGTTGTTTATTTATTAATATTATTTAAGGAAAGTTCTCTTATTATACACTCACTCACTATCCTCTTCATTTGTTACATTTAAAAAAAAAATTTTTTTTTAATAGATATAGTATTTTGTATTGTTGTATAGTTTAATAAGCATCGTTACTGATGTGAGTGTCGCTGCATTGGTGGGAGTTATTGGAATGTGAGCTGAGCACTTCTATTGAGGTCTGTTTGTAGAGGGAGCTTCCAGAAGGCTTGTTGTCTGGCACTGCGTGCTGGTCAGGGTTAGGCTGAGTGCTGAGATGCATTGGCATCATCTGAGTGATATGGGGAGAGTCCTTCAAATGACGGCTGGACGAATGCTTTGTCGGAGTTTGAGGACGCGGTAGAGGCAGGTCCAGAGGGCAATATAGAACCTGAAATTGCAGATAAGCTCAGCAGAAGAAGGACTTGGTTTCTACCGACACTGCTCACACTCTGGGCTGAGACCGTGTTACTCTTGCTACGTCGTACATTTTCATTACTGCTGTCCATGTGGTCCGAACGCTTTGCTGTAATTTCATTGGCTGAAACTGAAGACATGTTGGGTTTGCTTTCTGTGTGTAGATGTGCTCCTGCTTGACTGTCAAGCAATTCTGAAGAATCCTGATGTTCCTGTAACCCAGCTGTAAGCTCCTTGTCCACTGTCAATTGATGTATTCCTGTTTGACTGTCGAATGATTCTAAAGTGTCCTGGTGTTGTAACCCAGTGTTTTGCTCCTTTTCCTGTGTCAACTCTCCGTTCACTGCAGATGGTGGATTGGCTGTGGTGTTCAAGTCATCCGTTTCACAAGTCATCACTCCAGCTTGGTCCTTAGCATAACTTGGAAGGAGCACTACTTCGTTCTCCGAACTAGTATTATGTTCTTGGATTCTCTCTGGGCTATTTGATTTTGATGTGAGATTAGATTCATCATTATAGCCACACTCCAGTTGTTTACTGTTGTGATCAGCCTTATCGTCCTTCAGGTTGGAGAGAGTGGTATTGTCATGGTTGCTATTCAGTTTGGGAATCACCTTCTCTGTTTCCAGCCTAGAAGTTGTCTGATTGCCCGTGTCATATAAACCTTCATTGTAAAGATCAAAGGCTGGGTCTCTATTACACTCAGACCCCACTTCTGGTCTCTCAGACTCAACTTCTGGTCTTTTAGACTCCACTTCTGGTCTTTTAGACTCCACTTCTGGTCTTTTAGACTCCACTTCTGGTCTCTCAGACTCAACTTCTGGTCTTTTAGACTCCACTTCTGGTCTTTTAGACTCCACTTCTGGTCTTTTAGACTCCACTTCTGGTCTTTTAGACTCCACCTCTGGTCTCTCAGACCCCACTTCTGGTCTCTCAGACTCAACTTCTGGTCTCTCAGACTCAACTTCTGGTCTTTTAGACTCAACTTCTGGTCTCTCAGACTCAACTTCTGGTCTTTTAGACTCCACTTCTGGTCTCTCAGATTCGGTCCTATCAATTTCTGACTTAAATTTGCTATCCTGTTCTAATGTTGCATTATCATACATTGCTTGTCTTAAACCACTCTCTTCACCATAGTTTTCAAAACCATCATTAATTGATGCTAGGTTGCCGTGCTGTGGTGTAGACTCAGTACTAGGTATTTCTTGCTCTAACAGGCATTCGTGTTCCCAATCTGTCGTTAGTGCTGCTGATTTAGAATCATCGTCATGCACTAGCACAGCAGAGCTGTTAGTTTCCGGTCCAAACTGACGGCCCTGTTCCAATTGTGGTGTGCCATTTATTGCTAAATTGCTGTCCTTTTCCAACAATGTGATGCTATTTATTTCTGTTCCTGACCCACTGAGCTGCTTTGGTAATACTGTATTATTCATTTCTGGTTCTGAATCACGTCTAGACATGCTGCTCTGTTCCAGTACACCCTTCATTTCTGTTCCTGACCCACTGAGCTGCTTTGGTAATACTGTATTATTCATTTCTGGTTCTGACTCACGTCTAGACATGCTGCTCTGTTCCAGTACACCCTTCATTTCTGTTCCTGACCCACTGAGCTGCTTTGGTAATACGGTATTATTCGTTTCTTGTTCTGACTCACGTCTAGACATGCTGCTCTGTTCCAGTACACCCTTCATTTCTGTTCCTGACCCACTGAGCTGCTTTGGTAATACGGTATTATTCGTTTCTTGTTCTGACTCACGTCTAGACATGCTGCTCTGTTCCAGTACACCCTTCATTTCTGTTCCTGACCCACTGAGCTGCTTTGGTAATACTGTATTATTCGTTTCTTGTTCTGACTCACGTCTAGACATACTGCTCTGTTCCAGTACACCCTTCATTTCTGTTCCTGACCCACTGAGCTGCTTTGGTAATACGGTATTATTCATATCTGTTCCTGACCCACTGAGCTGCTTCAACAATTTCGCCTCTAATTCTGAGTCGTATCGAGCAACACTGTTCTGTTCCAAGAGTGTGGAACCCTTCGTTTCTGTTCCGGATTGAAGGTCCTGGTTCTTGTCTGACTTTAGCTCACAGTCCTGTTCCAACATGGTGCTATCTTTTCCTGGTACTAGGTTACTGAACTGATTGAAGTCATTCTCACTTGTGATGTTAGTGTGTGGTAGAGTTTGATTTTCAGCCAAGGATGAGTAATCATCAATCTCCTCGTATTTCTTGTCCTCTAGAAAGGCATCACAGTTTCCTCTGGGCTCACTCCTGATTTCATCATGGTCATCTTTCTCAGCGCAATCTTCCAGTGTCTCCGCCCCTCCGTGTTCCGCCCACTGTTCTGTAGTCATAGAAGTATTGGGAAATCCAGTCGTTGCAAATTCACAGTTGTCAGGTACTGATTCTAACTCGGGTGAAATAAAGTGGTCAAAATTACACTCATTGCTTGATATCTTTTGGCTCACATTTTTCACTGAATAGTCAGTGCTAGGCTTGTTGGCACTAGTGAAAAGTGTTTGTTCATTAACCGATGCATTCTCTGAAAGCTCCTCAGGGATACTTGCATTGTCAGCACTATCGTGATGTTCATTAATGCTAAGATCTGACCGCATCTCGTGCCATAAGCTCATTTCTGTGGGGCCTACCACTGCAATATCAGTAGTAACTTTACCACCAAATGCACTCTCTTGATCTGAAGCATTTGACCCAAGTCCTGACCTCTGGCTGTTGTGTTCGCTGCTGTTTGTGTTCAGTGGTACCATCTGTTCTTCTGGCAGTCTGGCATCCACCAGGTTAGCTGCATAGTTTTCCATGGAGTTGCCATGGTAATCTGGGTAATGGTCATCAGCACACTCATCTTGTTCTTGCATCCCAGTGTGTTCTACTTCCCATTCTGTCGTCTTCACAGACGCATCTTGCGGTTGTTGGGTCGACAAGTGTTCATTACCTGGAACGGATGTAGAAGAAGAGGAGTGGCGGGAGTTATTATAAAAGTCAGTGTTTGATACAATCTTCTCATTGCCAGTAATACTGACACTTTTCACTGAATCAGTTTCCCATGCATCAGTGTGAGTGCAAGCTTTCAGGTCTTTATTTGATGCATTCTCTTTGCTTATATTAGAAGATTCAGAAAGTTTCTCGAGAATACAGCTCAAATCAGCTCTTTCAGTGCAATCTTGCTGTTCGTGGATCATGTGATCTGACCGAATCTCGGGAGGAAAGGAGCCAGTTTCTTTAGTGCGGGTCTCAGATTCTGCGGCAGGAATTCCAGAGTCCCCATTGTCATCTCTGTCGTACGATAGCTGTTGCTCACTAAAGCTGGCATTTAGGAAGTCCTGTTCAGTATCCTTTGTGTCTATGACATCTGCTGTTTCACTTGGTGCTTGTCTGGAGCTGTTCAGATGATGCTCCTCTACAAGGACTTTGTCGGATTTATTTCCTGTTTGTGCGAGCTCGTTCAAGTTCTCAGGCATCATCAGTAACTGCTTTTCACTAGATGCACATTGCTCTAATTGCTCGGTATAAGGATGGACGCGGCGAAGCTTGTAAAATTTAAATTTGGGAATTCCATCTATCGCAATTCTACCCATTAGCTTCACACTAGTGGATGAACTACCAGTGCTAATAGAGTCGTCGCTACTGCCTCGAAAGCCTTCCAAGTACTTTGTGATGGGTTTTACTTTGGCTGGGCCGTCTAAGGAAGGATCGACTAGCTGGATAATCTTGTTGTGCTGCTCAAACTTAAACTTGATTCGTAGCTCCTCCGTGAGCGAAAGTTTGTGCTTGCCGAACAAAACTACCACTGAGCAACTGTCGCCGGGCAGGCAGGAGTAGTAGGTGTGGCTACATAGGACAATGTCGACGTGGACCTTAGGGGCCACTTGAAACCATGTGGCATCAAACGCATTTTTGATCACGAAAGTTGAATAAGTGGGTCCTCGTTTTGATTGTGCGTCGGTCATAAACCCTAACCTCGTCAGCAACGCTTCTTGTTTATTATCATATCCTGTGCTTAGACATGATTCTAGACAAGACAGGCAATCCTCTTCCATGGCTAGGATTAGTATCGGTTTTCTACGGTCTAAAGAATCCTTGGGGAGTTCTCCATTTTGACTGGCGCAGCTTAAAATGTATGGTAGACAGCAGATGATCTCGAGTTGGCCAGGACCTCTGTGGCACATGAAGTTAGGTCCAGACTTGTGTTTGATCCAGTCCACTATCCCTAGCAAGAGTTCCCTCTGGTCCACACCCACTCCAGACCTACTAGCAGACATATCAGTAGACACTGCCTCACCCAAAAGTGGTAGCTGAGACATTGTCTGTTAAAATAATAATGAATGGTTCTATAAATGAATGAATTAATGATTAATGAACCAACTAATGACCTAATAAATGATAAATGTACATGTATTTTTCTAAGTATCAGAAATTTTACCTTCACTGAGAGTTGGAGATCTCAGAGTCCTAAGTTCACTTAATTAACATCTAGAGATCATTAAGTCCCTGAATCTAGTCCCTGAATCTAGCCCCCTGCTATGGTCTGGGTTTTAGTGCCCCCTGCAGTGAGTGCAGCTGTTGCAGTCCTGAGGGTGATGTGGAATCCCACCTACAATCCCCTACGAGCTTGCCTGTCTTTGACTGGTTGCTAGGGAAAGTAGCGTCCTAAGGACTCTTGTTGCTTAGGGAGGGCTGGTGGGTGAAAATGGGATTAGGTAAAGGGTAGTGCTAATGCTTGTTGTCTTTTGAATGAGTGAGGTGAAGCTGGTAGCAGCCCACTGGTGCCTGTGTCTGTCTGTGCAGTGAACCAGTCACTGGAGGTGAGCTGCCTGCACACACACACACACACACACACACACACACACACACTTAATTGGTCAACTGAGTGGAACTCCTAGATTAACTTATTTTTAACACTTTGTTCTCACTTCATTATCACTGTGGTTTACACCATCATCTTTCTGGGAAGACCCTTAGACATTTTCAGGGCTCCTGCCCTGACCTCTGATAACCTGTATTCAGTATGTTTTATGTACTGTACATAGTATAATGCTGATATCTAGCAAGCACATTCCAGCATAAGCACAGGTACAATGACTGCTCTGTGACTAAGAACTTTTAGTGCACTAATAATCACTCACCTAGACATTTCATAGGAGGAGGAAGCCCCGTATTTAACCGGGATTTCCTCCTCTTGTGAAATGTCTAGTGAGTGATTCTTGCATGTAAATTAGCACTAGACAATTCATTAATAGCACTGTAAGTTTAAAATGAACAACAAGCACAGCCAGTTTGACCTTTCAAGCATGTGGAGTTGGTCAAGTCTTGGTAATTCAATATTTTTAGCTTAGTAGCATTAAAATTAGATATATAAATTCACAATACGTTTGGCTCATAAGCCTTCTTCAGTTGTGAGGTGTTGACCGTTTAAAATAGAATGAAACAAAATTAGCAACAAGAAAAATGCACTTAGCCATGGGTCAATTGACGCTAAAGTATTATAGGAACGGAGGCAAAGGCCTTGAGCTCAATTCCACCTGGACTCCATTCCTATACGAACTTTAGCGTCAATTGACCCACGGCTAAGTGCATTTTTCTCGTTGACAATTATGTTTATTTTATTTTAAACAGTCATACATGTATATACACCTCACAACTGAAGAAGGCTTACGAGCTGAAACGTTTTGTGAATTTATATATCTAATTTTAATGCTACTAAGCTAAACATATTGAATTACCGGGAATAAAGTAGCAATGAAAATCTACAACATTATTGATCAAGTCTCAACAATGGCTTGTGCTAAATTTGTACTAAGTTCCTACTAAGTTCTTCTCTCCTGATGGCCGTGGAAATCCTAAACACAAGGATTCTCAGAGGAGCACGATGTGTAAGAAGTGAGTTGTAGCAAAATAAAAGCAACACCGGCAACTTCCTCAGACACTCATGCTCACTCACCACCCAACTAAATTCAGTAAGGTCAAGCAAACAGAGAAAGTTCACTCAAGAGCAGCAGAGACCACTTTCAAGTATACCTCCACAGTAATCTCTAGTTGATATCCCAAAGCAATATGATCGCAGCAGAAAAAATATAGAAAATATAGTATATGAACTCGATATAGTATACTATATATGTACAGATGTTTGTATAGATGGATGGTAAGTACATAGTCCTTTTTTTTTTTAATGCACAGTGTGCCTTTATCTCCTGAAGCAAGTGGGTGTATGTATATGTGACCGTCTACAGGAAGGGGGGCCGGAACCATTTTTGGGTGTTTTGCTTATTTGGTCATAACTCAGTCATCCATGTGTATTTTTTCATACTTCAAGTCTTAAAATGATGAGTAAAACATCATCTTCAAGATGAACTACAGATATATCAACTTGGCCCCACCCACCCAAAGTGATCGGTTTCATCGTCCACTCACCCTTTACCTATTCGGTACGATGTAAACCCCATCAGACATGATCCTCAACACTCCAAACTTTTTTCACACATTCAGTATACTTTTATCTTATAATTGAATTGATACTTTTTGGAATTTCTCCTTATTTATTTTTTTATAATTGTTTTTGTCCAAAAATGTCCAAAAATTCTTTTTTTTTTAGAAAAACTTACATAACTGAAGAAAAAAATAATTTTTTGAAAAAGTATCAATTCATTTTAAAGAGTAGAATATGAGCTTTAAGATGATATATAAACATAAGAATAAAAACATAGTGAGAGTAAGTTATGATGTACCGAAGTATGACCACTTTGGGAAAATGTAGTCTTGAGATAATTGAGGTTAAACACGACACTTGTAATAACAGCTGACAATGCCTGTAAGAAAGCATAATATTGCATACAATGAATATTTAGACCTAAATTCAGGTTTTAGAAGTTATCTTGATATATTGGTTAGACCAAGTTCCATTAAACGTTACAGTAACATCTGATGGGGGCTCGGTCCAATCGTTGGATGGGACGTCACTGCCGACACCAACCCCGTCAGAGTCAGCCTGATCATCATGACTGCAACTAGCCTCAGAATCTGACTCAGAGGATTCCTCCTCTGAACCACTTGACTTGGCATCATCATTTTCACTTGACTCTGCATCATCATTTTGATCTGACTCTGCATTGTCAAGTTCATTTGCTTCTGCCATGTCATTCCTAGACTCACCACCGCCATTCTCATTAGCCATTCTCATTAGCCTAATGCCCAGTATATAATATTTATCTGCTTCAGTTGAACCAGCATCAGGGAGAGCTACAGAACTATTGTCTGACAATGGACTTGAGGATTTACTATTTCTTGGGCGCAATAGAGCACTAGAGCTTTCAGAAGTAAACCCTATAGACCTAGGTGGTGAGCTAAATAATTTAGTCTTACTCACCGAGGGACGGGTAGCCTCTGAATCCATCCTTAGTAGGTGACTGTTGTTGCCACTGAGTGCCAGGGAACCCTTTAGGGCGCTTTCTACAAGTTCTCCTAGGCGTAGTTTCAAGAAACAACGAGAATAAAGAGAGAGCCATGCGGACACAAGTTCAAGTTCCAATCAAGCAAAAAAAACAAAAAAAACATCGGCCGTGCGCACTCCCGCCTACTTCTACTACGTAATTGCTTGTTGCTATAGCCACTGAGCACTTCCTGTGTGCTTCATTTTGAACTATAAAAAGCGTAGGTTTGACAGTAAACAAAGAAATAGTCGATCGATAGAAAGTAACGGTAAGAAATAAAGTGAACGGTTCTTTCCCGGGTGATTCAATAACTGAAACAATGAACTAGTGTGTATAAAAAAAATCATTATAAGCTGTAGAAATGTCCAATGGTCTTGAAATTTGGGATCCACATCCAGTAAGCCTGTATCTACAATAATAAAATTTTAAAAAAATAATTTTTTTTTTACAAAAAAAAATGCTTCCAGCCCCCCTTTGCACAGTGTGCCTTTTTCTCCGGAAGCAAGTGGGTGTATGTATATGTGACCGTCTACAGGAAAATCGGGCACAACACGGCCCCGACGAAAAATATTTTTTTGCACTTACGCACTCCTCGGCATCCAGATATTAAGCTCTCCAAGTTTTATCGTCGTAGCTTTAGCCATTCCCGCTATATATCACCTAACCGTTCCCTTCGTTAGGCTTATTTAATACAATTTTAAGAACTAAATCGATCTTTTTGCGACGTCTACGCATGCCGCGTTGTGCCCGATTTTCCCATAGACGGTCACATATGACTATGATTGCTAATTGTACACTTCATTAAGTTTATGAGAATGGGTACAGTATGGCCTTAGGTACTTAGTAGCCGTGCTTCCTATGTTTAGGAACTATGTACAGCTTTGAGTGTCACCCACTAATGTGTGTGTGTGTCCTACTACAATAATATCACCTGATAAGCCCTCACACGCTTGATTGTAAGGAGGGGTTTCCAGCAACTAAAACCGGTTTAAAAAATGAAGCATCTTGTACTTTATTTTACATGTCCAGCTCTACATATACAGTAGGCGCCAAAAAAAAGTTCCGAATTCCGTCCCGTGGAACGGTAGTCTTTTTACCGTAGTTTTTATCGTTGCGTTCCGTACCGTTTTGATTAAACGGCCGACACCGTTTACTAAAACGGTGAAGCATTTCCGTCGATTCACAGATATTTTCTAGCTAGAAACTCTTCTTATAGCTATATCAGCAAGCTAAGGCCTTATATCGACCATTAAACGCTACGGGGATAGTGAAAAAAAGCTCGTACAAAATTTTCACTTGCTTCAATAAAGTTGCAGACCGAAATTCCGATGGGCACAGAGCTATAACGAGGTCCGCACTTCGTAGATCTTCTGTTAGCTACCGATGGACCTCCAGTAGTAAAAAATCTAAGCCGGAGAAGGCCCTAACTTCGAGAAAACGTCGATACTGTGCGGTGGTCGAACTAACAATTCTCCGCGAGACAACTTCGAATAGGACGGCTTCAAAAATTTTTAACCCGAAAAGCTCCGCCTCTGGAGCCTATAAACAAAAAATCGGAACGTTTTATTGGATAAACGATTTTTTATATTTCTTTGAGCGAGACATACGGTGAACGAGAAAAATTAAAACGGTAACGCGGTCGAACGGAACGGCCGTTTTTAACAAACGGCGTACCGTTTTTCCCCCATTTTTTTAATCGTGCAACGGCCGTTCTACGGAACGGAATTCGGAATTTTTCTGTGTCTCCTACTGTATGTAGTATCTAACTTCTACATGTCCAGCTCTACATATATGTAGTATCTAACTTCTACATGTCCAGCTCTACATATATGTAGTATCTAACTTCTACATGTCCAGCTCTACATATATGTAGTATCTAACTTCTACATGTCCAGCTCTACATATATGTAGTATCTAACTTCTACATGTCCAGCTCTACATATATGTAGTATCTAACTTCTACATGCTTTATTTGTTTATTTCTTTCATTTTATATTATATATTTATTTTTGTTGTATTTCTTTTCTTTTCTTTTTTTTAGTTTGGAGCGAAGAAGCCTGATAGCCAGGATCCCAAACAACAGCAAGAGGTACATACAATTGTGTCTGTTTTGGTTTTGTTTTATGGATGGTCACTTGAGACGTACATATAGTGCCAGTGAAGGTCAAGTAAACATGTTGGTGTGTTGTTATCTTCATCACAGGATGCCCTGTCAATGTAGTGGTAGATAATGTTTAGGTGCCCCTTAAAGTACTCTGATTTGTTTTACAGTAACCCCCGAACAGGGTTTTGTTTGTTTGTTTGTTTGTTTGTTTGTTTGGGGGGGGGGGGGTTGTTGTTGTTGTTGTATTTTAGTATGGCTTTTCCACCTACTTGACCATCTGCACACATACACAATTAAAATAACTACTTAGGTTCTTTTATTTTTTTCTTGTGTTAATTCATATTTTATTTATTACCCTTTACAGGGAGAGCAGTCAGCAGAAACAGTGCCATCTGATATCTATGCCTACCTGGAGAAGATAGACAAGGAGGATGAAGACACTGAAGAACAAGTGAATGAATGTGGGGATATTAGTTTGTTGTTATTTGGGGGTTTATGAGGCATTACTTTGCTAGTATTAGCCCTCAGTGTGCATGTGCAGGGGATTATAGTAGTCCTTCTGTCTGTCTGTCTGTCTGTCTGTTTGTCACTTTGATTTACCCATTGATTTAGGTACGAACTGACCTTTATTGTGCTACTTTTTTAATTTTTGGGCCGATTTTTTAGAAAATTGGGAGCTACCAGCTCTGTGTAGGTACTAGCTTTTGTGGATAATGCCCCTTTTCGTCACGTTGTAATCACATGAGCTCATAATTTCTTGCAGTACATGGTAGTTTTTCTTCTTTATGTTGAGAAGGTAACTGAGTGCTTTAATTGAAGTTTGACATTGAAACTATCAGTGAGTGTTCCTTGCATGTTAGCATATAAAGACAAAGTTTTCATCTACCGTTTTCATTGCACAGATTCCAGAGCTCAGTGTGTCCAGCAAGCTGAAGCAAATGATCTGCTTGTGATCAGCCTTTCACTGTAATGGACAGTGTTAGTGTCTTGCAATACTAAAGCATGTCTCATGATAGTTGTTTTGATTTGGATAATGTCAAGTAAGTACTGAATTTCAAATCAATCAACTTTCCTATTGTACATTTAAGTGCTTCAACTCTGGATGATGACCTTTACCATTTTATACATGAACACTTACAACTTTCGTTCGAGTACTAATAGCCAAGCAATGTCATCAGGTATGTTCAAACATTGCCTTCTTATCTTCGTAGACAGTACCATCACCTGCACTAAAGGAAATTGGTATTCATGATGCCAAATTTAAGCTCAGCACAGTATGTATTTTTTAGAACCAAACTTGAGAGCGGTCTAATAAAAAAAAATTGAAATTTCAAGGGGGTTGTTTATTTGATGAACTGTGTGGCAGATGTCACTATGAGGGTCATAATTCTATAGACATTCATTCAACTCCAGGGATGCTTCAGCTTGTAGAGGGATGGTGGGTGGACGGACACATTGCACGTGCTCGAGGATGAACACACCTACTTTTGGGTGATGCTACCTGGTTCTAGATTTTACCTGGAATAGTAGTTTTGCTACTTCTTGTTGCTTCACTTTCTCGGGACTGACAGACTAATTTCATTAAATTAATTAAAATTAACCCTTTCCAGACTGAATTATGGGGACAAGAAATTGCATGATTTTAAGCTGTTCACTTAAATCCTGAATTACTTTTTTAAAAAAGAACCGTAATTTTTTGTCAATTACAATGTAATAATGTGAAACTAGTTTTGTTTTCAAATTCTGTAACCACAAAACCACAGGTTGCCATGGAAATGATATTCTGCTGATTATATGATCATACATGTAGGTATATGGAACATTAAATATGGTTACTCTGTTATACATTCAATAATTTCATAATTCTTCTATTTTGTAACTCTTACAGTTGCATAATTAACTGCTATTATCAGAAATTCTATAGATTATTTATTGTATTTTAGCTACACAATCATACATACTATAGTCAGCTCAGTTTGATGCATGAAAATAGCTCAGATACATGTTATTTTGAGTTGGCTAGTGTTTCTTAAAGACTACTTGCTCTGATATAGTTCGAACATATCTCTTGATGAGTAAAGATTCCTGTTCAGCAGGAGTAGTAGCATCAATAGTATGGAGAAGCATACCGCCTAGAAGAGAGGTACTCAGAAGAAATTAGCAATGAAGAGCCATTTTGAGCAGTGCCATCTCCTAAGGGGAAGTCTTCACAGAGCTCTCAGCATTCAGCTCTGCAAAATTCAGTGCTTCATCTTGACACTCTTCATTTAGCGCCAACAAAGTCTTCACTTCCATTGTTATAATGTCTCTTCACTTCTCTCAGCCGTAACTTGAAAACTTTCTATTGCTACCCCATCACAAAACATATCAAAATGACGCGCAATTCAAGCTGAATTTATTTATTTAGATAATCAATTTTAGCACACAGAATTTTCTTGAGCAGTGGTAACTTCCGTAGTATCAAATTTAAGCCATTCTGACTATTTGAATTTAGCAGTCACTGTTGACAACAAGCTCTTGCTACAAAAAAGAACAGCCAAAGTTACGTATTTTTGTATATTTAGCTAACAAATATGGAATTATGTACTTACCTCAACTTCCCTAGAGTAGTAGTAGCTTCCTTAGCATTAATATTACAGCATTCTGACTACCAATGGCTCTTGACAACCAACAATCGCCACTTTGTATCCCCCCCCCCCCCCCCCCCCCGGCCCTAAAACGGCGATGTTTTGAAATTAAGTCTAGAAAAGGGTCTTCAATGCCATAGCGCAGCAACTTTTTGTGTAATGAAAAACAAGCGTTTTCGCAGGAATATTCTCACACTTTGGAGCTTAAGTTTAAAGTAAGGCTTGCTTAATGCTGTTGTTTCAGAACAAACTGGGGTCAAGTCTAAAAAGCCGTGGTTTTAGGAGAAAAATGGTAACCCGCGCGCACGTTTAAGGGGCATACGTACCATCCATACACACATATATAAAACATACACCCGATTTTGCATTATCCACCCCTAATACTGTCTCACTCGCCTAATATAGGGGTGTATTTACTGTGTATATATATAGTACTTATTACATGAGTCAGAGTTTGATATGGCGAAATATTTCATGAGCAGGCTAATTTATTTTCACCAGCCAGAGGCGAGTGAAATATCTAGCCATGTCACTCTGACAAGTGTAAAACATGTAAGTGACTTATTCCAAGCTAGATATCTTCACTGAAGTAGCGATGTGTAAGAAGTGAGCACTTGCTTTCCAGAACAGATGCAAACCCATTTCTACTTTCTCCACAAAGAAATTACAGATCCCTCACATTCAGCTGAATGCTTGTTCAAATCATCAAAGTAATCCTGAAGCTTACCAAAATTGATGATTCTGCTCCCCTCTGTGGCCATACTAGTATTTTCTGCTCCACCATCTGCATTTGGATTTAGATGTGGCATACCTTTAGCTGCTGTCTTTTTCCTGCAAGCTCCTTTCTTCTTGCAATATACATGTCTGTAAGAGCTACTTTTGATATTTCTGTTTTTCTTGTTCCCCATCTTCGATGGCTTCCCAGCCTTGTGGAGTAGCACTCAGCTGATGTGTGGGCTATTTGGCGGGTTTGCGGTGATTTTGGCGGGTTCCATGGGTAGTTTACGCGGGTCCTAACCACCTTGGACGGACTTTTTGGCAAAATTTTTGTTGCAATCACGCTGCCTTAGCAACAGATAATGGGCTGTTCTATTTATAAGAAGCAAGGAGCAGGGCGGCTAGAAAGAATTAAAAAAAAAAAAGAGTTTCCCAAACTCGAGAAATGGCCTGTAGTTAGCCACTTGGTGAGCCCCTCTGTCAGCCACTACGTCGAAGTTAAGCTGTTGTTGGTGGTATTAAAAGGGAACAAATGATGAGCCGCTCTAGCAATAAGGCTAAATTAAACTGGCATTACCTTGTTGGATCAATGTGTGCATTGTTATTGAGAAGAATTTGAGAGAACCTTGTAGGTAAGTCTAGTTGGTGTGGCTGGTACAGATCAATGCAGAAACAATTTAAAAAGTGTTATTTCTGGGGAATCTATTTGATAAAAACTAATATTTAACAGAAACCCCTATTTCATAATTTTGTTGATGATATTCTGGCATCAAAGTAGCTCTCCCCACTCCCCCAGCTGATATTTTAGCAGCTGCTCATGGGTTAGGCTTCACCTGAGGAAGGTAGCTGTAAAAACCCTGAAAACCTGTGAGCTAGGCGGTTGCTACAACTACTAGGGTGCACCGGCAGGTACATCTCTTATTTAACTTTAGGATATGATCACTTTAACCGTATTATTTCCATGAAGGTAATGTCATGTTCTCAGTTAATTTAATCCTGATCCCCACAAATCCTCACCTGCAGGTCAGCACTGCTTGCGGTGGGTAGGGGCTTGCAAAAATATGGTAGGGGCTTGCAAAAATATGGCGGCTGGTTACACTGGTAGCACAAGCTGCTTGTTCAGCACCATCCCAGAGTGGATCATTCCAATGGTGGGTTACCTGTAGCACAAAAATAGCCATTGCCGACGAAGGAAGATACTTGGAAAGGCCAACTGGGGACTGCACATGTGCATACTGACGTCAATGCACCGCTCAATACACTTGTCACATTTTCATAGTACCCGTTCATAACCAACCGCACATGCTCCCGAGGAATTCCACATGTGACAGGGAAGGGGGATTTTGTAGAGCCAAAAAACTGACAAGGAGGGAATCAAAGTTTCATAATTAGTGTCTTGAATGCACACAAAATGAAAGGACTAGAAACTAGTATGTGTTGATTTTGAAGGAGAGTTGGACATTTTTACACAAAAAATCCCAGGTCTCCCATAGTCTGTATGAAACCCTGCACAGCACCCGAGAGACAATGGAATATCTTAGCCTCTAATTGTATTCATTAGAGCACAAGTCCTCCCTTCTAATTAATCATATTCATTGGTCAATACCCATTGCTTGCATCTGTGGCTGCACAGAATGTAAATAGTGGATTTATTCTTTAGGTTCAGATGTCGTTTGAGATCAAGCAGGATGAACTAGAGACTCTACAACGACGGTGAGACATGTGTGTGTGTGTTGCACTGTAACGAGAGGTAAAAAAAAAAGCTAAAATAAACTTTTTTTTGTTTGTAATAGTGAATATACGTAGTTTTACTTGAGTTACTGAGTTTGTCTGTATCAGGTGCATAGAGAAGGAGTTTCCATTATTGGCTGAGTATGACTTCAGGAATGACACTCACAATCCGGACATCAAGTATGATCATATTCACACTCAAACTTTTAATTTTTATTTCTTGATTGATTGATTGATTGATTGATTAACTGATTGATTGATTAACTGATTTGATTGATTGACTGGTTGATTGATTGATTGACTGGTTGATTGATTGATTGACTGGTTGATTGATTGATTGACTGGTTGATTGATTGATTGACTGGTTGATTGATTGATTGACTGGTTGATTGATTGATTGACTGGTTGATTGATTAACTGACTGATTGATTGGCTGGTTGATTGATTGATTGACTGAATGATTGATTGATTGACTGAATGATTGATTGACTGATTGATTGACTGAATGATTGATTGACTGATTGACTGATTGATTGATTGACTGATTGACTGATTGATAGATTGATTGATTGACTGATTGATTGGTTATTCATTCATTTATTCATTTTTAGAATTGATCTCAAGCCATCAACTATTTTGCGACCGTATCAGGTAAAGAGATTGCTTCTTTGATAGTAATGATGTTTATCAGGATTGACCCTTATTCAGTGCAGTACTGTTTTATATATTTTTATTTTCAGTGAACAAGTTCGCACTTGTGGATAACTCCATGTACAATTAATGCCTTTTAGTCTAAGTCCAGTGATGATATTGTAGGTATGTATAGGTGGGTAATGTACTCATTTCATATGGGGCAAATTGTGCTGTTGTGTAGGAGAAGAGTTTGAGGAAAATGTTTGGTAATGGACGTGCGAGGTCAGGGGTCATAGTGCTACCATGTGGGGCCGGTAAGACTCTGGTGGGTGTGACTGCCGCCTGTACTGTCCGGAAGAGATGCCTGGTCCTCTGCACGTCGGGTAAGTGAGATATTGATGATTGATTTCCCTCTCTGGCTCTTTGTGCTAAAACAACTAAGAAAGTATGCATAGGTTCCCAACTTTCTAAAATATTTTTGGACATGCCACACCCATTGTTATGTAGTTACGACTGTATTTGTTTCATGAGCTAAATTAGATTGAAAGTTGCTTTTTAGAAAACATGTACATAGCAGCATTATTACACTTAGTCATCAGGTCCTTAACCCTTTACCTGTCAAAGCCGAGAATTCTCGGCGCGCAAAGTACCCGCGCTAAAAAATATTTTAAAAGACTAACGACGTGAAGTTACATTAGAGTATACGTATAAAAACACGCGTCTTGAGTTGCTCTATGACGTAAAATTGTTTATAAATAGCATAAAAGGATGTTACTAAGGCCTAGGTTAAAAATAAACCAGACCGTTGATTAAAAAAATAACAAAATGGCCGAACGGTTTACCGCGGTGCAAAAAAAAACAACAATAATCATGTTAGTAGCAACAAAGCATACTTACTGGTGGTGCAACTTAGACAGTTGCGACATCTCAGGAAGCGATGAAAGTGATTTTGAGGATGACAGAATGTTTTCTTACCTTGGTACTCTGTCTGAGACAGTAGTGGCCCCCTCTGACTACGAAGGAAGCACTAGCAGCTCAACTTCTGATGAAGTTGATGATGTAGCAATGCTGGATGACTCATTGGACAGCCTCAGTGATGGAGCCTCTCCAACATATCCAACAGGCAACCTAATTAATGTGGTCACGTGTAAAATTAACTGACAAAAATGTATGGTTGCTAGGGACTTTGACCAATATTTATTTTTTTATGAATTTTTAAATGCATTCACTGAATCATTGGAAAAAAAATTGACAGGGAAAGGGTTAAAAGTATTTCCTTGACCAGCTATGAGAAAACCAACCACTTGTGAAAAAAATTGAAAATTGAGATTTTAGTCTTAAACAAGAGAGAATTTTATGCTGAGCGCGGTGATACCTCATTTTGAACATTCCGTTGCTCACGGGAGAAGATACGGCCTACTACAGCTCAGCATTTTTGCCGGTAAATTATTGACACGTGGATAAAGCCAAGTTTGTTTGCATAGCTAGCTACCGGGAAGGAGAACGAGTACACAGCGGTGTTCTAGGTAAGCAGAAGGGTTTAGAATAAGAGTAAATGTAAGAGAGTAAAAGTTTGTCCTGTATGGCTATAAGCTCTACCTTACTTCCTATTCGAGTCGGAAATATCAGCCTAGCACACAGCGATCAGGTCGAGAATACCTTCAGTCCCAGCATTCACAAGGTCGCTGTCCATTCCCAAAAAAGGTAAGAGCTCTTATCTTTCAGTCAATGTCAAGTTCTGCATGCCGGGCGCGGGAGTATCTATAGTAACCAGCGGGAATTATTCCACAGGACTCCGTACACGGACTCGCGGTAAATAGAGTCAGTTTTTGCTTTTAAGTTTTGTGCCTTAAAAGTCCGTCCAATTGAACTAAAATTTGGTAGATAGATAGATCCAAGGCATTTGTTTAAGAAAATGAAAGAAAGAAAAAATTGAAAAAAATCGGACTTTTTGACTTTCAGTACCCGCACGCAAATTTGAATTAATTTTACAAGTGGTCGGTTTTCTCATAGCGGGTCAATGTAGTTACCCTTGGCACTTGACTTAAGCTGATGTTGGGACCTAAGAATCGATTCAAGTGGCTGTAAAAAAAAAAAAAGCGTCGACGAGGGTTCGCACCAGAGACTTTTAGGTTAGCTATTTGCTCACTCAACAACTACTTTAGTAAGAGGCTCTGGATCATGCAATCAAGCCATAATGTCTAATGAAAAAGGACGCTTGATGTGTGGTTGGTAAAGGGTCGTTTTACTATGCCCTCGGGCTCAGACATAGTTATTTGACATAGTAATTTCCAGGACATTATTCCTGGACCATGTGGAACATGATTGAGGGCAGTTGGATGAGTGTGCATCATTCTGGTTGTGACACTGGCAACCTCATCATACGTTTTAATTTAATCATACGTTTTGTTTTGTTTTAATTTAATGGTACTTTACCATACAAAGCTTGGCAGTTATGCCAGTGGTGATACTACCATACAAAGCTTGGCAGTTATGCCAGTGGTGATACTTACCATACAAAGCTTGGCAGTTATGCCAGTGGTGATACTTACCATACAAAGCTTGGCAGTTATGCCAGTGGTGATACTTACCATACAAAGCTTGGCAGTTATGCCAGTGGTGATACTTAAGCTTGGCAGTTATGCCAGTTGTGATACTTTACCAAACACACAATGCGCAGAGACTTTATCCCATAGATCCTTTTAGTACAACAGAACCTGTCACTAAGGCTTACTTGCATGAATGGTTGTGCATTAATTTATTAATTTTCATTAATTTATTTATTTATTTTATTTTTTTTTTACCTGAGCAAAAAAAATATTTGTTGTTGTTGCTTTTTATGAGTTGTACAGTAGGAGACAAAAAAAAGTTCCATATTCCGTTCCGTAGTAGTGCGGCCCGTAAAACGGTAGTTTTTTTTACTGTAGTTTTTATCGTTGCATTCCGTACCGTTTTGACTAAACGGCCGACACCGTTTACTAAAACGGTAAAAAACGGTAAAGCATTTCCGTCGATTCACAGATATTTTCTAGCTAGAAACTCTTCTATAGCTATATCAGCAAGCTAAGGCCTTATATCGACCATTAAACGCTACGGGGATAGTGAAAAAAGCTCGTACAAAATTTTAACTTGCTTCAATAAAGTTGCAGACCGAAATTGCAATGGGCACAGAGCTATAACGAGGTCCGCACTTCGTAGATCTTCTGTTAGCTTGATGGACCTCCAGTAGTAAAAAATCTAAGCCGGAGAAGGCCCAACTTCGAGAAAACGTCGATACTGTGCGGTGGTCGAACTAACAATTCTCCGCGAGACAACTTCGAATAGGACGGCTTCAATTTTTTTTAACCCGAAAAGTTCCGCCTCTGGAGCCTGTAAACAAAAAATCGGAACGTTTTATTGGATAAACGATTTTTTATATTTCTTTGAGCGAGACATACTGTGAACGAGAAAGATTAAAACGGTAACGGTCGAACGGAACGGCCGTTTTTTAACAAACGGCGTACCATTTTTTCCCCGTTTTTTTTATCGTGCGACAGCCGTTCTACGGAACGGAATTCGGAACTTTTTTTTGTCTCCTACTGTACAATAGGGAAAGAGGAAAATGCAACATTCTAGAACATACATATTATGTATACATAATGCTATTTGTGTGTGTACTGCTGGCTTGTGCTGTAGCTGTGGCTGTGGAGCAATGGAGGTCACAGTTCAAGCTATGGTCAACTGTTAGTGATAGCCATATCTGTCGCTTCACTTCAGATGCCAAGGACAAGCCGCAACGTAAGCACCACCTACATACTTTCATTTCAGTATAGTCCGTGTGTGTGTGTGTGTACTCAACTTTTTTTCTCCTTTCCTTCTATTTATTTATCTATTTCTCTCTCTCTCTCTCTCCTGTTCCTTGTGTAGCCAACACTGCCATAGCCATCAGCACATACAATATGGTATCGTACACACAGAAGAGGGCCTGGGACTCACAGCAGGTGTGTGTGGTGTGTGTGTATGTATTTACATATGTACCAAAAAGGTTCTGTATTTTGTAACGTAATATGGCCATATAACAATTTTTTGTTTTGTTGTTGTTGCTGTTTATTATTATTTGTTTGTTTATCATAGCTTTCTTTATCATTTTGACTAAACAGCCTACACATTTTGCTAAAAAATGTTATAAAGCAGTTAAACTTTTCTGTCGATTCAATACTGTTTTCTGGTTAGAAACTCTTCCATAGCTATATCTCAATAGGCTTTGAATCCTGTTAAACGAGAAGGTCGCATATGAAAGGGCGTAGCCGGGGACATATTTCGCGATAAGTGGAAAATGGCGGCTGACAGTTTTGTCACCAACTTCCCAGAGACCATTTTAGTACGTGTTACAGCAACTTAGCGCACAAAAGTTGGGAATCAATGTCACATATAAGTCGTGAGCATCTTAACAGAATAAACAAACAAGGAGGGGGGGGGGGGGGGGGGAGAAATAACAGTGAATGGTGGGCTCTAAATAGAGAAATCAGAAAATTACTGTTTGCCATTGACGCAGCTAAATTCAACAGCAATAGATATACAGCGTGTTATCAGAGTTCTGCAAGATACTATCCTGAGGGTTCATCTTCAATCAAGGAATACTTTGGTACGTACACATGGCACTGATAGATGGACTGAGTATTACTCACAAAAATAATTACATATAGCTTTTTTTTGGCACTCTTAAACATGGTGTGGATCGACTTGAAAGGATAGTGAGCTATAATGGAGGGTTCTCTTTGTGCGGCTACTTTTTTAAATTTGAATAGAAGGAGCTAGAGGTCAAAGGGCATGTCGGGGATTCTTCCTTTTATACCCGGACCTCCAGAAGGAGTTCCGAATACGGTAAACGAGGCCACAGATTTCGCGTACGGAGAATAGCATTGAATTATAAATGCGACCTCTACGTTTAAGTGCTACAGGGATTGGTCTTAACAACTTGTACAAAAATCTGACGTACATACTGTAACAAAGCTGGCCGACTGAAGTTCAGACAGACACGCTGGTCTAACCAATATGGCCATAATCAGTATCTGGAAGATATCAGTACTGGGTGTAGTTGAACTTGCAACAACTTAGAATTGGACGGCTTCAATTTTTACACAATAAACAGGGTTTTGGGAGCTTGTAAACAAAAATAAGAACATTTATTGGATAAAAGAAGCCAGGAAAGATAAAACTGGTAACATGGTTGACTGGAATGGCCATATTTTGCCATACAGCATAATATTGTTTTGTTTTGTTTTTATTTTTTATTGTGTACTGGCCGTTCTACGGAACAGAATTTGAAACTTTTTATGGCGCCTACTGCACAGATGTATGTACACTCAAACCTCTCTTATCCAGACAGTGTGGGACCAAGGGGTGTCCATAACTAAGAAATGTCCGTAACTCAGAAATACGCATTCAAATATCATTCGCTGTAGATTAAGAACTGTCCAGAGTCTAACCTCACTAACTTTCCTTTCTTAATTTCTGTTATCATTATCTCAAGCTTTCTTGCTAGAATTAAAATGCTATGCTTGCGTTTAAGTGCCATGACCTTTCTTCCATCCCCACTAGTCGTTAAGTTCTAGATGAACTAGTGGGCCCACTGAACTAGCTAGCAGCGATGCCGCCTGTCAACGAGTTCTATGAAGAACAAGCAGTAGATGCACTAACTGCCTCTTGATTTCCATGTTCTATCTCTTCAACACCGCAATCAAATTCTCAAAGTAACACGTGAAAAAATTTACACAATTTTATTCATTAATTTTTTGGATTGGTAGCTTATTAACCGTCAGTCACTGGTGTCCGGTAGACAGAGGTGTCCGTAACTTAGAAGAACGGATAAGAGAGGTTCGAGTGTATGTACATGTGTTTGTGTGTGTGTGTGTACATGTATTATGTTGTTGTTGTTACCTCTGAAATTGTAGATGATGGACTTCCTGCAGCAGCGGGAATGGGGTCTGATGATACTGGATGGTCAGTTCTCATGATTTGTCACTCATACGTGTGTGTGTATTCATTCCCGTTCCACCTTGTCCCTACCACTCATACGTGTGTATGTTCATTCCCGTTCCACCTTGTCCCTACCACTCATACGTGTGTGTATTCATTCCCGTTCCACCTTGTCCCTACCACTCATACATGTGTATATCTTTTTTCTCTTTCCCACCATGTACACCTATCACAATTATATGTTTATGTCTCTATTTGTACAGCATCGGTATAAGGGAGCCACACATGCACTTGTTTAGCCATAATTGTATGTAGGTATGCACATGTAATTGATTTCACTATGTATTGTTACGCATGTGTCTCTACATCATGCTACATGTTTGTCTATGTTCATGTTACATGTGTTTCTCTATGGTCATATTACATGTGGTTTTCTATGTTCATGTTACATGTGTTTCTCTATGTTCATGTTACATGTGTTTCTCTATGGTCATGTTACATGTGTTTCTCTATGTTCATGTTACATGTGATTCTCTATGGTCATCTTACATGTGTTTCTCTATGGTCATCTTACATGTGTTTCTCTATGTTCATGTTACATGTGTTTCTCTATGTTCATGTTACATGTGTTTCTCTATGGTCATCTTACATGTGTTTCTCTATGTTCATGTTACATGTGTTTCTCTATGTTCATGTTACATGTGTTTCTCTATGTTCATGTTACATGTGTTACTCTATGTTCATGTTACATGTGTTTCTCTATGGTCATGTTACATGTGTTTCTCTATGGTCATCTTACATGTGTTTCTCTATGTTCTTGTTACATGTATTTCACTATGTAGAAGTGCAGACATGCCCTGCTGACAAATTCAGGAGAACTCTCTCTGGTAAAGTTCCAGTTACTATGTCTTTGCTGTTGTTTTTGTTCTTGCATAAATATACATACATACATAGCTGTAATTGTTGTTATTATTTTCTCCCTGCAGCTGTCCAGGCTCACACTAAGCTAGGTCTCACAGCTACATTAGTGCGTGAGGATGACAAGATTCAGGACCTCAATTTCCTGATAGGTCCCAAGCTCTACGAGGCTAACTGGATGGAACTCCAGAACTCTGGCTTCATTGCCAGGGTCCAGTGTGCAGAGGTGAGGTCTTATGGGAATGATCATGTGATCACGTTGAGGGTTCAACCCCCAAGCTATGGCCTGAGGGCGCTACTACAAGCTGCTGGACGTGGCTTATGTTTAACATTCAATAACTGAAACACGTTTTCTAGTTAATTTATATAGTGGTTACACTAGTGAAAAGGTTTAAAATGACCGTTAACTTGCCTGCCTTCTTTCCGACTTTCTATTGCAAAGAGTTTGTTGAGTTTGGTTGTTTATACTTTAGGTATGGTGTCCTATGACCCCGGAGTTCTACAGTCAGTATCTAGCCACACCTACTAGAAAAAGAAAGGTATGAGTGTGTATGTATGTATGTATGTATGTATATAGTTTTTATAAATTTAAACTATTTATTTTACATATCCTTTAGTTGCTATATGTGATGAATCCAACTAAGTTCAGAGCATGTCAGGTAGGTAATGTACAATATGTGAGGGAGGGAGTGTGTGTGTGTGTGTGTGTGTTAGTCTTTATGGTAGACAAGGTGTTATTTGTAGGTATAGGGAGAAGCTTCAAACGTAATGCTATTGATAGATTAAATGACTGCTCTGTGGTCTTGTATTTAGCATTCTTATAGTTATTAATTTGTTTGTTTGTTTGTTGTGTTTTCAGTTTCTAATGAAATACCATGAAAGGTACGTTTACTTAATATAATATTATATACATGAATATTATTTATTTTTCCTCTAGGCGTAATGACAAAGTCATTATTTTTTCTGATGTTGTGTTTGCTCTCAAGGCATATGCTGAAATACTCAAGAGGTACTTTATGCTATGAATGTATGTTTAGTCATTTATTATTTCATTACCATTGTTTAATTATCTTAACCATGACTTGCTTATTCTTTGATGTACTTATCACTCTTGTTCATGTGTGTGTGTGTGTGTGTGTGTGTGTGTGTGTGTGTGTGTGTGTGTGTGTGTGTATGTGTGTGTGTGGGTGGGTGTGTGTTTGTGTGTTGAGTCTCAATGTGACAGTATAATCTACATCAGCACTGGATACTTTAATACAACACATCTTGTTACATCTTTTTTTGTTGTTGTTGTTGTTGTTTTTGGTGTTGCTGTTGTTGTTGTTTTTTGTGTTGTTTTTGTCGTTGTTTTTGTTTTGTTTTCTTGTCCCTTCAGACCTTTCATATGTGGCCAGACGACTCAACAGGAGAGGATGAACGTACTCCAGAACTTCATTCACAACCCTTGTGTCCAGACCATCTTCATTTCTAAGGTAAGGATCACCAATGAACTGTAAGTCACACTGCTTAGTGTATTATCAATATGTTTTTTTTTTTAATAGTTCAATATTGTTGAGAACATGTTGTAAATACTTCACAATTTCTTTCTCAGCCTTCTTTTACTCATTACATGTATTCTTTCTCTTTTGCAGGCTTTTTGTTTAACAATACAGAACTAAAAAATGTTTGGCTGTCACTGCGGATTGAACCCAGGACCGCTTGCTTAACGCGCAAGTGCTCCTGTTGTCGTAGCTCAGTGGCAGAGTGCTTGTGTGTTAACCCTTTCGTTCCCAATCCCGCTTTGAAGCGGGTGAAGACCGATTGACTTCTCCGAATTTTTAAAAATAGTTACTTTATAGCTAGAACCTTCAGATTGCATACACAGGTGCCCAATGCATTGGAGAAGCATCTAAAATAGCTTTCAGCCAGGACTGCTTCGACAGTACCTCACAGCAGTTGCGTTTATTTCTTCCTCGGCAAAAAAAAAAACATCGGTTCTCCGTCGAATTTTAAAAAAAGTTACCTTCTTCACAGCAGCTTCATTTATGGATCCAGTCATCTCCAGAGCTTTGTAGAAGCAGCAAAAAATTGCTTGAGCTCAGTAGCCTTCCATAACACATTGAAACAACCGCTTCTTTGCCGACCAAGACTTTGCGGTTTGACTTACTGTCTTCTCCATTTTTTATAAAATCGCCAGTTCAACTGGGGACCTCCCTATTACGTACAGTCTTAGGTAATGCTTATTACATCATAGGATAAAAGTGAGCGTGTCGTGTGACCCCGGTAACTATGCAAAAAAAAAATTTTTTCAAAGTCATTTTTTGGAAGATGGCGTCTAGAAATTACAATGCGGTGCAAGTTTTAGACTTGCTTGATGCTGACTCTAGCGACTCAGGATCAAGCGGAGAGAAGGGAGACGACATCTAGGGCTATAGGAGGCCCTGTATCAGGGTTGGTGGACCAGACCCCGTCAACTCTGATACTGAAAATGGGAGTCAAGAAGATGATCGAGGTAAGCTTGTCTTTCTCTTGTCTTTCTCTTGAAAAATAGCAAGCTTCTGTTGTGGAAAGGACTTATTTATAGCTATATTGAGATAGAGTAAGCTGTTTAGCTATAATATATATATATTTCATTGAGTTTTGAGATTTGAAAGTGGCTTGTGGTTTTTTGAACAAATTCAAATTTTCAAAAAAATTTAAATTTTTTTTTTACCACATATACTACTAGGACCAGATGTGAATGCAGTCACCGACCCCGATTACGCAGATGAGGCGACAGGAGCAGAGTCTTCCAGTCATGAAGGAGAGGATACCGGACCTGAGTCTTCCAATGATGAAACACGAATAGGCAGCAGGTTCCAGTGATGAAGAAGAGGAAGTGGCTCCTCCTGCTCCGAGTTCTGGACGTCCTCGCAGTCGGAGAAGGCGGGAACTGAAGAACAAGAGTCGGGTGGATGAGGTAGGGGGAGAGTGGAAGAAAGATGACAACACACCCATTGATATTCCATAATCTTTTGTGTGAAGGACCACAGACTTTGATATTTGTGGCTGCTCCTCCCTCCCCCCCCTGAACATCCCAAAAGTTGTAATATGTATTGTTATTGTCGTTGTCGTTGTCTGTGTTTTTGTGGTGTTGTGGTGGAGCTTCACACTCGATGTATATGTGTGTGCGTGGAGTTGAAATGTTATTCTGGCGCTTCCAGATCTAACCGGGGAGGGAACGAACTCGGGGGTGGGGGTGGGTGGGGTCTTTTCTAATCGGGGCTACTATGCCCATGTAAGTTGAATTTCATGTACATGTATGTGTGTGTGTGTACACCAGTCAATTTATATTATACATTTATTTTTATGATCTGTATTCACCTGTATCTTCTTTTTTCTAGTGTGTGTGTGTGTGTGTATGTGTGTGTGTGCATTTGTGGAATGAGAGAGAGCAACCGTGGACAAACAGTATGTGGCACTTCCGTATACAACCTGGGAGGGAACTCTGGATCTTTTTGGATCGTGACTACTATGCCCATGTAAGTTGAATTTCACGTGTGTGTGTGTGTACACCAGTCAATGTATGTATAATAAAATATACATTTATTTTTATGATCTGTATTCACCTGTAGCTTCTTTTTTCTTGTGTGTGTGTGTGTGTGTGTGTGTGTATGTGTGTGCGTGCATTTGTGGAAAGAGAGAGAGAGCAACCATGAACAAACAGTATGTGGCACTTCCGGATCCAACCTGAGAGAGAACGAACTCGGTGGTCTTTTTCGGTCTGTGACATCATCCATGACGGGTAAGTTGAATTTCATTTCAACTTACTGATATTTGGGTGTCCAGCTAGGGTTGGGGGAGGGGGGGGTTATGGTACAAGAATGTCAGTGAAAAGTAATGACGGGGGAGGGGGGGGGCAATTCAGCGAGGCCAGCTGTTATGTTACAAATATCATTGTTGTCTTGTGTTTTTTTGGTATTGTATGGAGGTTCCGGATCCTATGGGAGGGATCGTTCAGTCTGTGCCACCATCCATGCCGGGTAAGTTGAATTCCACGTGTGTGCTTGTACTGCTTTTCATTTTCAAATTACACTTTCTCAATACAACGATTGTTTCTCTCATGTACAGTGTGGAGTATACATACCAGGGTTCATACAGTGGGAGGCTAGCGCTGGGTTCCCCCCTAGAATTTTGGGAGTTGAATAGAAATGAACATTTAGGAAGCATTTATTTTTAGTCTGATATTGTATCCCATTATGTTCCTATCATAACTGAGCCATTTAGTGCATAGGACCGAACACTGATCATCAGTGTGAAGTATAGACTCGTATGCAAAGATGTGCATCAAAGTAGTGTAGGTTCCAAAAAATGGGTGTGGCGAAGTACACTCGGAGCCCCACCCCAAACAAAAATCCTGTATGAAACCGCATACAATACATCATAAAGTTGCAATTATATAGGATCATGAATAATTTGTTGTTTGTATTACAAATATCTTTGTTGTTTGTGTTTTTGTGTATATGAAATTGTTTTGTAGTGGAGCTCGACGTCCGATGGCATACGTTCCTTGTGGACACTCATAGATGTCTCCTACATGATCACAATCAGCACCACACACAACAAACAACATATTTTATTGTTGAACTAATATAATATTGGTATAAAATGCATCAAACAATATTATTTTATTTTTTTATTGATGGGAAAAGTGGATTTTTTTGGGGAAAAAAAAATTTTTTTTTGAAATATTAGTAGATGGCTTAAATATTATTCAATTTTCTCAATCAAAAAATGAGGGGAATCCCAAACTCTTGGTCTATTTAGTGATATATGGTTGCTATGGGGTTTTCCCAGCCAGCATCGAGTTAAAAAAATAAAACGGTAATGCACTATTCCGCGGTAGAAGATTAGATTTTTCCGCGCGCGTCCAAACAATTTGGGAACGAGAGGGTTAAGCAAGTGGTCCTGGGTTCAATTCCCGGAGACACCAAACATTTTTTAATTCTGTATTGTTTTTTTTTTTTTAATGATAATAATAATAATAATAATAATAAAAAGCCTGTCACAGAGAGAGAATAATGTGTTTTAAATGTCATGCATTACAGCAACTAGAATAGTTCTACTTGCATTCAATGGAGTAATGTCAGTGGTTGGTCTTCCTGTGTATGTAGGTTGGAGACAACTCATTTGATCTTCCCGATGCCAATGTCCTCATTCAGATATCAGCTCATGGAGGCTCCAGGAGACAAGAGGCTCAGAGGCTCGGGCGCATTCTCAGAGCTAAGAAAGGTGATCTCATTCAGAACTTCTGCTAACACACACACACACACACACACACATGCACACACACAGATACACACACACACTTCCTAATAGCTCTCTGTAGTGGTCCTGTAGCAGGGAATGTGAAGTCTGAAATAGTGCTTGTACTCTGAATTTTGTTTTTATATCAGCATGATATGCAATAAGATAATATAGTAGACCTTTGATTGTCCCTATATTGGAGATTGGGGGTATTCCTAACATAAAATTATTTGTATTATCAAATTTAACCCCTTCATCACAATAGGATAGCTAACCTTGAAGCACGGTGGGTTAGCACCAGTATTGCTTCTTCTTTTCTTTTCTTTTTTTTTCCTTCTATTTTTAACTATTACACTTACTCTTCACTGTGTTTGTGCTATTGTTCATGCTAACTGGACACAGTTAGCATGAACAATTACATCATTTCTTTTACTGTATTTTTGTTCATATTTTACTAGATGCGGTTGCCGAGGAATACAATGCATATTTTTACTCTCTTGTGTCTCAGGTAATGATTGTAGTATAACTGATAGTAATAAGTATTAGCAATGACTGATTCTGTTAGGATACTGATAGTAATAAGTATTAGCAATGACTGATTCTGTTAGGATACTGATAGTAATAAGTATTAGCAATGACTGATTCTGTTAGGATACTGATAGTAATAAGTATTAGCAATGACTGATTCTGTTAGGATACTGAGGAGATGTATTTTTCTACTAAACGACAGCGTTTTTTGGTGGAACAAGGATATAGTTTCAAGGTAAGTAAATGTAATCATTAAGCCTTATCTGTAGGCAATATCATTCAACTATTGCATTATTTCAGGTAGTGACTAAGTTACCCGGGATGGATGATGAACCAGACTTGGCTCTGAGCACAAAGAAGGAGCAGGTGGATTTGCTCACTGCTGTTTTGAAGGCTTCTGATGATGATGCAGATGAAGAGGTCATACAACCGGTGAGTAGAAATTAGGAATGGCGTTAGATGTAAAATCACAATTTTGCCAACAGTACTAAAGTAATTGGGTACCAGTTTAGTTTAGATTCCAGTCTCTTTTTCCTTCTCTCTTTTTTTTTTCTTTTTTTTTTTTGTTTGTTTTTTGTTTGTTTGTTTTTTGTTTGTTTGTTTGTTTTTTCTTTTCTTTTTTATCTTTTTTTTTCTTTTTCTTTTTTTTTCTTTTTTTTTTTCTTGTTTTTTTTCTTCTCTTTTTCTTTCTCTTTTTTCTTTTCTTTCTCTTTTTCTTCTTTCTCTTTTTTTCTTTCCTTTCTCTTTCTTTCTTTCTTTTTTTTTTCCTCTATTTTATTTAGAGTAGAAAAGTTGTAAAAAAAACTCGGTTTGCTATAAAAACAGCGAATATATCAGACAACATTGATGAAGTCATTAGGCCATTGCTCTATTTTTACCTGTGTTTCTTCTTGTGTATGTGCCGTTTAGTCATTTGGTTCTTCTGCTGGAGTTAGTGGTGGGGTGAGTCGCAAGTCAGGATCAATGGCTTCCTTCTCTGGTGGCAGTGATATGGTATACCTGGAGGTGAAGCAGAAACAAAGTTCCAGTCAGCAGCAACACCACTCCCTGTTCAAGTTCAGGAGGAAGCAATGAAAATACTGTACCATAATGAATCATCTATTCTCATCATTATTATTGTAATCTTTTGTTGTGGTTTTTGTTTTTGTTGTTGTTGTTGTTTTTTGTTGGTACATAGGTATACGGCAGGTTAACTTGATCTTGCATTTAGTTTGAAACTATCAATTATACTCATCTTACTATACCAACTTTGAAGAGAAAAACAACTACATTTAATTGAGTCAAATAGTAGACTAGCTAGCAATGATGGAGAGTGTATCATTAATTATTCTTTCAGCTAATTAATGTGACGCTGGAGGAAATTAGCCAAGTTTACTCAAACTGACCTTGCAACTAGCTGGCTGAACAGCTTATGCTAAAATCTGTTGCTAGTTGTTTTCTTTTTGTTGTTGTTGTTGTTGTGGTGGTTGCTGTTATTTCCCCAAAGCAAACCACCATATAACTAGTGAGAACCAGGCCTATAGCTCGCTGTGCATATTCCCTGTGCCCTACACTCTTTTCAGTATTATTATGTCCACTCCTTCAATGCATCTCCAAACATCTCTTCAATGAGTATTTATTGGCTGAAAAAGAGGGCCATTGTTATGTTCTGTTTGGTATTGCATCATCACAGTCTAGCTTTAAAAGCTCAAGGCCCTTTATCTGGACGATGTTACTTTGGAAGGCAACTGGTGATAATCTCCAGTATGATGGTGATGAAGGAAGTGATAGAAAATTAACACAGAGAAGTATGAGACAGATTAGCAATAGCTAGCTATGATGATTACATATTGTAAGTTATATTCTAGGCATTGCTTAGTATACTTTAATTTCTAGCTGTTTGATCTGTAAACACAAACCGAGTAAAGTGCTAAAAGTTAATTTATTCTAATCATCAGAATGCAAAATATTTCTTTTTCATTGGAATGGTCAGAAAAATTCAAATAAAAGTAGTGGATACCTACAATGAAAAATGGAAAGAGAAAAAAAAAAAAAAGTGGAGTCAGTTACTTAATTGTTTTTGTTTTGTTTTTTTGGAATCGATTGCATGCTTCATCTAGAGCAGACCGGCTTCCTGGTGGTGCTGAGAGTGACTCGGAGCATGCTCACTTACTGGGCATCTGCCAGTATTTATTGCAAATGGACAATGTAACTGTGAATGTAGTACTTGAGTCCCCAGTGTTAACATTGTGAGGCTGACGTAGACTTCTTGGTAAAGACATACTTTCACATTGAGTGACAGAATTGATATGCTTAAGGTTTGAATAGATGATGGGGTGGGGACAGATATAGAAGTACTGATAAAGGGAGTATTAGAGACAACACGGGAACAAGACTTAAGACATTAACAATTTGTTTTACTAAGAAACATAGGTCTAAATTCAGCCCAAGGCCAAGGTACAAGAGATCTGACAGTACACAACTGGGATTTTAGAGTGCCTAAATCTTATTTAGAGCCTCCAATTGTGCACAAATACAACGTTGCCTTTATGTAATGCTCTTTTTTTTTTGTAACTTTTTAGCAACCAATTGTGCAGAAGGTGTCAAGTAATATATGAGTAATTATCAAAACATTGTTAAATGTGTGTCTAATAAAAGTTCTTCCCACATACTGAAGGCTACATGAACCAGGTCCAGCTAATCTAGCTGTTTTTTTTTTGTTGTTGTTGTTGTTGCTGTTTATTCACAATACCTGTACATGTGTACAGCATGCAATGAGTCAACCTCTCCTGTATCATAGTGTTGAGTAAAATTCTTTTCAGAGCTGAGAAACATTCAGCTGAAGTAGTGTACTCTGCCACCATCTGAATCATTCATACAATCAGTAGCCATTCACTGTAGCGCTGAGGGTTCGCACCTTTGGTGCTTCATTTAAGAAGGTAATTCTATTCAATGATCAAAGTTGTATTTGGTGCGAGTTAATATAATATGTTTTGTATATATATGTAAGTGATGAGCGAGAGAAGTGAGTGAGATAGTATTAAGGGTGTTTAATTGAAAATGGGGTAGCTATATCATGGGGGGCTTATCAGGAGCTACTACAATAGTGAATCTCAATATAGTGCAAGTTTGTTTGTTATTTCTTGTCAACTAATAGAGGATGATTTACTTATTGAGGTAATGATGACTCTTTACTAATTCGGCTCATTTTCATGAATTATTCATTGGTCATTGTCATTACTGACACACAAACAATTATTGTGCATAATAATAATAATAATAATAGCAAGTACCCCACCACACAGTGGCACTTGACGTATTGCGAAATAAGAATGCAGTAGCATACGTTATTTTTATTCATTTGTTTATGTGTGTGGACGTACATATATCATTTGGTACTTTGACCCTTGCGTATTTTTGTGTTAGCTCTGTTTTCAACCCCGTCCCAAACTTCACTAAACAGAATCCTCTGGTTTATCGATCATTACCTGTATTATCCTTAGAAATTGAATTGGTAAATTAATGGCTATTTGTTATAAGCCCTACGCAAGAGTATTTACTTAAAAATTCATTGTCCACTAGACTAACCACGAAGGTAAGTCTTGTGTTATGTTCAGTTGTGTGAAAGTATTGTGTGTTACAACTACTGTTTAGCTAAAGAATAAAGAAGTGATTTGTTTTGTTTTGTTTTGTTTTTTTGCTGGTTTTTTTTTCTTCCAATACAAACAGTTATGGGGAGTGGTTACTATGGAATTGAAACCCCTTTACCGTATATACATAATTTAAAAAATTTGACTATTTTTTTAGTAGCCTGAGTGTTAGTTAAAATCAAACATTTAACAATAGTGTAGTTTTAGGCTCGCTCGCCATTTTTGCTCAAGCACATCACTAGTATATGGAATTATGTACTTATCTCAGCTTCTCTCGAGTTCATTCTGACTACCAGTGGCTCTTAAAAACCAACAAGTGGCACATTGCAGCTCTAACAATATGGCAAGTATTTGAATTTATGTCAGGTAAAAGGGTCTTCAATGCCATAATAGTAACCAATAACAGCAACTTTTTGGGACTTGAAAAACAAGCTTTTCGCAGGAATTCTCTCACAATTGTGATCTAAATTTAAAGTAAGACTTGCTTAATGCTGTAGTATCAGAAGAAAGTGGGGTCAAGCCTAAAAAGCCGTGCTTTTTGGAGAGAAAAAAAAGTAACCCGCGCGTGCGTTTAAGGGGCATACATACGATCCATACACACGTTTCGTATAACATACATCTAATTTTGCATTATCCACCACGCTTGCTCAATAACAAATATCCCCAATTATTAATTTGACACCAACTATAATATAGTGTCTCACTCGCTTCGCTCGCTCGCCAAAAATAGTAATAATTATAATAATAACAATTTCTCCTATTTTTAGCACTTCAATTCAGCTCTCAGCAATAAATCACAATAATTTACTAAGGGATTTGGGCATTTGTATTTGTAGGAAAGGTGATAGAACATCGCATCAGGCGACAGTTTGGATCTTATGAGTGTACTACGTGTTTGAGAACTTGGAAAAGTGCCAATGCATGGGAAAATAAAAGGCAAGGCTGCCGTGGTTGCTTGAGTATGGTCTACCCGTACGACTTGAGGCCACTTATGTACCAAGGAGGTGAAGGAGGCAAACCTCATGATGAAGACAACTGCGAAATGTGTCAAGATCTAGGATACAACTGTAGGGAATACGAGGGAACCATTCGGAATGAAATTGTCTATGTTGAAGAACCAGTCCATGACGACGACGATGATGCCAGTGTCTATTCAGAGGCTTCTACTATCAGTAGGCAATCTTCACCGCATCAAGATAAGGATGAAGACATTACTCCTACTCAGAGTGACAATGAAGAAGGCACTGATGAAATTGAAAAGGCTCTAGGCAGATTAAAATTAAGCAAAAAGAAATAACTAATATTTATTTACTACTTTTACTATTTTCACATCTAACATTGACTTTTGGTCATAGATTTTATACTGCAATGAATCTTAAATATAGCATTTGAGTAGATAGAATGTGAACTATACAACTAGTTGGCGAGCGAGCGTAGCTCGCGAGCGAGACACTTACAGGGGTAACACAATTGAAAATCGGGGATGTTTGTTTATTTTGGACGTACGTATGTAATTTTGTACTTTGACCCTCGCGTTTTTGTGTTAGTTATGTGGTCGACCCCGTCCCAAATTGCACTAAACAGAATCCTCTGGTTTATCGATCAGTACCCGTATCACCCTAGAAATTGAATTGTTTACCGTTTTGAATTATTTTGCGGGTGCAGTTAAAACTTGAAAACTTAAGGGACTTCCATTTCTATTCGAGTTAGTGGCGGTGGTAAGTCAATGCGCTCTTTGTCATGGTTATAAGCCGTGCGCAACAGTATTTACTTGAAAATACATTGTCCACTAGACTACCGCGAAGGTAAGTCTGTGTAGGTGCATGTCCAGTTGTGTCAAAGCATTGTGTGTACAACCACTACTTAGCTAAAGAATATCACAAAGAAAACGTTTAAATAACGTGTATTGTTTTGTTGTTGTTTTTCCTTCAATTCAAGCAGTTGCAGAGAGTTGTTAATATGGCACTGAAATCCCTTTACCGTGTATGCGAAATTTAAAAACTGGACCTTATTCTCAGTAGCTTCAGTGTTAGAAGTCAAAATTATTCATATAAAAATAGTACAGTCTTTAGGCTCGCTTGCCATTTGTGCTCAAGCATATCACTATATATGATTGGCGAGCGAGCGTAGCGAGCGAGACACTTACAGGGGGTAACACAATTGAAAATCGAGGATGTATGTTTGGACTTACGTATGTAATTTTGTACTTTGACCCTCGCGTTTTTGTGTTAGTTATGTGGTCGACCCCGTCCTAAATTGCACTAAACAGAATCCTCCGGTTTATCGATCAGTACCCGTATCACCCTAGAAATTGAATTGTTTACCATTTTGAATTCTTTTGCGGGTGCAGTTAAAACGTGAAAACTTAAGGGACTTCCATTTCTATCTGAGTTAGTGGCGGTGGTAAGTCAATGCGCTCTGTATGTATTATGGCACTGAAATCCCTTTAGCTACCGTGTATGCTAAATTTAAAAACTGGACCTTATTTTCAGTAGCTTCAGTGTTAGAAGTCAAAATCATTCATATAAAAATAGTATAGTCTTTAGGCTCGCTCGCCATTTGTGCTCAAGCACATCACTAGTATATATATATATATATATATGTAATATAGCTATGTGTGGCAAAGTAGTTATTGAAATCATTCATTTTTGATATGGTCATGCTCAAAATAACATTACATAATCATTACAATGATTGCCTGAGTTAGAACAATGATAATGAACATTACTTTATGTGGGTGACTGTTATTGTACATATGCCTCACAATCTTTCACCTGCTGGTTTCTAGGCTTTTGCCTTTTTATTTATTTATTTTTTGTTTTTTGACAAGTTATAGAGTGACTCAGCTACTGACACTTACTCGTATCCTTATGCGATTAGGAACAAACAAGTGCAGGAGGTAAATGAAGTTGTATAGCTAGAAAAACAAAAGGCTAGCTACATGGGAATATCTTTTTTAGTCTTTAAATGTTTGCAAGTTATTAGGCTATGTAAAAATTTATGTAAATCTTTTTTACTGTCACTTTGAGGAAAAATTTCTCACGTGCAAAAGTGTCCAGCACCTGCCCACTTTTTCTTGTATTTTGACCGGCATTAAATTTTATAAAAAAATTTCCAACATAATGAATGTGATGTATTTAACTAATCCAGCAGTTAATTAGATTCAAATTACATACATACCTACACATGCCTTTGGGGTCACCAATATTCAATGAGTTAAAAACTTTAGAAAAAGTTGTGTTTTTAAACACTACTATGAATGTTCCCAAACATTATTCTATGTCATGAGCTGTTTAGCTCATGAAAACAACATTATTTTGCTGTGAGCACTATTTATGTTAGCAGTAAGTAATAACTACCTGCTAATCAGTTCAATGCTGCTTTAGCAACTTGGTTAATTGACATTTGTACTCTAAGGAGGTCACCAGCTACATATCTATGAATATTTTTACCAAGAAATCATAGTAAAGAGTATGAATATCATTAAAAGTAAAGCCCACCTGGAAAAATGGACAGCTATTGTATGTTCTACCTATAATAGGAACACTTTAGCAGAATCCAACACTACAACTACAGCATCACCAGAAACAGCTGAAAGCAGTCTTCCCTCTTCTTGTTGAAGTAGCTAGTAATGGCTGAGCGGTTCCCATTGCCATCATCCCAAAAGGTATGCAAGATCCTTCTGAAATTCACTTGACAATTATTGAGAATTTATTTGGACAGATGCTTGCTAAATACAAGTGTCCTAAGTGTGGAGCAAAGTGGAAGAGCAAGAACTCTCGAGGAGGTCCTAAACAGTGCAACATTTGTTTAGGAGACCTCATCTCTCCTTACAAATACAGACCTATGAAGCCAAAGGTAAGTAAAAACTGTGCGAGTTATAAGAAATGGCTAAGATAAGCTGATAGTGAACTCTATAATTATAGTTAGGCAGATATGTGTAAATTTTTGCAGCAATCATGCTTTTTTATGTACAAGCATTAAACTTGGTAAACTTGCAGAATGTTATCCAATAAATAATATTAGAAGTGAAGCCATCTTAAATGTGACCTTTGGTGACCTCTACGAGTTAATTAATCTTGTAATTATGTACACTATTAACTAAGTTCCATGTAATTTGGTCAACTTGGGTATCAAGATATGTTACTATCATGATCAATAGTCTGCTGCTAATGTTTTTCCTTCACAACATCCAACCACCTATAATACAGTATATTAAATATAATGCAAACAAGTCTATTGAACTGCTTACCCAATCTCAATTTTTTGTGCCTGTTCATAAATATGGCAATCTTCCTTCAGTGGAAAGTCAGCTTTAGGGATTGGAGCATCTTTATTAGGCAGTAGTAATGGTTGAACATTGGTGTACGATTCTGGCAGTTTCAACAGCATCTTGCCTCTTGACAACTGATCAGAAATGCGAAGTTGTTGTCTATGACAATCACCTTGATTGTGAAGGCTAGGAGTCTGGAAGAGTGATATTCCAGTACCGTGGAAAGAGGAGGTGGCAGTTGTGGAACTAGTATTGTGGTCAATATTGTCTATAGCAGCTGTGACAAATAACCCTTGCCGTAAGTTAGGCGGACACACTACATTATCAGAATGATACTGCTCACAAACATGATTGTTCATTGCCATTGATATTTCCATCACTCGGTCATAAGAGATAGACAATCCCAGATCAAACAACGTATCAATTAGATCTCGCTTCCGTGATCTTGCATGGACTGTAAGTCCAACATAAATTGGAACGGGAGTTTCTCTAGTCTTGTTATGGCGAATGCTAGTACTGCCAACTCGTCGACGAACAGAGGAATTGTAATGCAGTAGTTGTGCTATACTAAGAGTTGCTTGCGACATTTTCTGAGGTGTGATACTAGGACCGTTGTGAATCATACCCACCAGAGCCAACAATGAGTTTGGTATTGATGTCACCTGGCAATCTTGATCAAATGAACCAGTGAACTCTGAGTGCTGTTCTAACATATCTCGTCGTACAATTTTTGCTGCTTTTGCAAGACAAATCGCTTCACTATCGCAGTCATCATCACAGGCTCTACGCAATGCAGGTCCCAAATCTTTGTCAAAAGCAAGGAGCACATCTCATCCCTCTTTGATGGCCTTCAATCCTGGTATCTGAGCAAGAATGCGGTTCTTGAGTTTTGTACTGTGTGGGTGGACTTGCTGCTCTACCCCAAGGTGCTCTAACCGAGAAGAATATAGCTTAACAAGGTCTGACAGTTTAAAAACAGGAGGAACATCTTCATTCATACTTGCTTCATCAATGTATGCCAACAACTCTGCCAGTGCAATTCCATGATTGAGCCTATCACTTCTACTGTGTCTTTCCTCTGTTTGCAATGCTGCAGTCTTGTTGTAAAGTGTAACCAAGCATCGTGGTGATACTTGGCTTCTAAAGAAATCATGTCCCCAGCACTAAGTTTAGCCAAAAGGGATTCATCTTGAAGATCATGAACACACTTACGAACATGAGAATCTAGCTGCAAAGTTGCTGCTTCACAAAATGGTTCTGATTCCGATCCAGTCTCGGAACAAAAGAAACAAACATCTTTAATGGTGACACTACGGCGTGGGTACTTTCTGGCTGCAATACTTTCAAGCTCTCTATCTTCTGTGGCACACTTTCTCTTCTGTGCTCGCAGCAGCTTGGTGACATTGAATTTGTTGCTGCATGATTTATGCCACATTGCTTTGTTACTCATCATAGTCTCTTCCAAGCCATTTCCTTCGTCAAGGCGCTCAAGGTTAATAGGCATTGGAAATTCATTTAACTCACTGAACTGGAGGATGTTTGCAGACAAAGTAGCATAGCCTTTGTCTATTCCAATATCAATATGCTTAGACTTTGCTGGACACTGAAGTAATTCATTCGAGTCCTTCTGACAAAACAGCATTTGCTCCAGTCTGTTTTCACTGTGATTGCCCTTGATGGTCCGGGGTTCTGTGGATCTAAGAGTTTGTAAATGTTTGACTGGCTGTGATACCCAATAAAATGATATAAAAGTTACTAGGTGACTGTAAGTGCTCTTACCTGGACATGGCCTCAGTAAGAGGGAGTCAACTTCAATTACATATAGCTCAGTTAGTCTTTACTTCTTCAAAGTGCCCACTACATGTGGCAAGAGCTACAGCTGGAATTTGCAAGCACAGTGCTGCTACAGTATCATACAATTATGACTTATTAGCAGTCACACAAGGCTGAATAGTTTCCATTATAGCAGAAATTTGCAGGCCCAAGGCCTAATTGTTACATAATGCATATGCTATTTGTATCATAACTCTTGACCAGAATGGAATAAAAACTAAATTTAAGTTTCAAAATACTGCTTAGAGTAAGCCCTTTCATTTGATACCCATGTTGATCAAATTACACATGACTACATTGACATCATTAATATCGTACATGTTTTCAAGATTAATTAAGCCTTAGAGGTCACCAAAGGTCAAATCCGAAATGGCTCCACTTCTGAAATTACTTCTGGGATCACATTCTACAAGTCTACCAAGTTTCATGCTTGTACGTAAAAAAAGCACGATTGTTTCACATATTATATCTGCCTGACTATTAGCAACTTTCTACTAGCTCTCTCCTATAGTAAATGTATTGCTGATCACCTCTTAAATCTAACAACTTCTTATTTGAGCACTGCAAACCCTGCTCTACAATTCTTCTCAGTTTAGAGGTTATACTGTTGTTGTTTTTTACGAGTGGAGAGAGCCATAATTGTGTGTACAAAGTAAGTACTACTTACACATAGGCTATATGCATGTGTAACACTTCCTGCCACAGCTTAGCTATGCATAAGATAAAGAAAAGAAACACACAAAACCCTACTTACTTAATTATATATTACATAAAAATAACAGTTATTACAACTCCTCTTTCCTATACACACACACACACACACACACACACACACACACACACACACACAATTAGGACTTTAAAAAAATAGGTCGGCAGTTTGGCGACTTCAAATGTTCCTGTGGCAGGGGTTGGAAGAGTGCCAATGCTTGGAAAGACGAATGGCAGCAATGTATTTCCTGTAAGACCCAGGTCTACCCGACCAGCCTGAGGCCTTTGCTCTATTCTGGCGGAGATAGTGGCCACAAACCCCACGAATCAGAACACTGTGGGAAGTGTAAGAAGCTCGGATACAACTGCAGGAATTACGTCGCTCCGCCTACAGTTGATGCAGATGATGACGATGATGATGCTGAGAGTGTCTTTTCAGAGGCATCCACAACTAGTAGTTCATCTGTTGATGACTTGGATCTTGAAGACGGCCTGACACCAGTAGCGAGTGACGAAGAAGAGGAGTTGGAACAGCGCCTTGATAAAGCGCTGAAATTCTAAAATTGATTACTGGTTACAGCCATTGAATGATCAAGTGTGTGAATCTTGAATAGCAGATACCTGTATGTATGTGTGTATGTGTGTTTTTATTCAGTTTGTGCGTGTGTTCAGCTTATCCATGTCTTAATGAACTGCTTTATAAAGTGATTGCCTCTTACTTATCAGCTATAGATGAAGAACTAAGACCTAATTCTAATATACCACCAGCTGCCATTATACTAGTTAAGTATATGTTGACCACATACAATAAAATGTAGTGATATCATAACCATATAAAAATGAATTAAAAGAATAATGAAAACATCCTCTTCAGTCTTTTAGTATTATCAGCTAATACAGCAACTGCTACAAACAGCTTTAGCTGTACTGCTTCATGAAGAAAACAGAAAAGATTCTCAAAAAAAAAACAAAAAACAATAATAATAAAAGAAAAAGAATTAAGTAAAAAAAAAAGGATCCTAAAAAAAAAAAAAACAATAAAAGAATGGAGTAAAGAAAATGATTCTCAAAAAAAAAAAAAATAATAATAATAATAGAATGGAGTTAAAAAAACAACAACACAAAAGTGAACTGTTTTATAATTGTACAAGTTTGATTAATAGTTGGAGAGCTTCCACAGCTACCTGAGTCTTCTCCATCCACTCCATTGGGATGCAGTCCACACCAAACTTGGCTCCAAGACACGCCCCCACCAGGGAGACCCTCGAGCAGTTGCATCCTCCCACCAGTCCCACTTGCCTCACAGCTCGTACATAGTCTGCACTAACGTCTGCGTCTAGCAGACTCCGTAGAGCAGACTGTACCGAGCCAGGCATGTCTCGATGGGTAATTAAATATGTAATAAAAAATTAAAAGAAAAAACAAACAAAGAAGTTAAGTACTTGAAAATTGACAGAACAATACAAACAAATACTGTAATATAATTGGCAATGGACCAGGGACAGTTATTAATGAATACAATTAACTGCATTTGTATGAAAGCCCCTCATTCTGCTTGAGCTCAAATTAACCTTCACAATTCGTGCAGAATGCAACAGTAGTGACTTCGTTTAGTGAAATAATGGGCAGTGGCATAAGTTAGAGCTGGGCGACATACCGGTATTATCGTTGCACTGCGATATCAACCCTACATCGCAAATCGATATTTCAATTGTATTTTCACCATATTATCATTTTCTCACAAAATTGTTGGTAAAAAATTAAAGCAGGAACTTCACGTGCATGACAGATTATAAGGAACAGCCATTTCGTTGTTTGTAAACATGGCTGTAACGCGGTATGAGCAAAGTTTTTAAAGTAGCTAGCAATGGGTGCGAGTTCAAATTCTGGGTTAAGGAAGCCTACACAGTCTTGCCCCATGGACTAACTTTGGACTGGAAGCGGATGAACATGGCAAGCTCAGTTTGGATAAAATATGTATATCGCTTTATTGCGATAATGTAAGTAAGTATCATATCACTGTGATTATCCAATTCGCCCAGCTAAATCACTGAATAATCCAGTAAACCACATCAGTAGTCTGAGAAACTAGCTGGACCATATGCATGTCTTCAAGAGCACAGTGCAATTACAAGCACTCGTAAAATTCACCATGAGCATATACATGCCATATGGCCTCCTGATTACCTGATTCTATGGGATATGCACACATTCCAATATATTGTACACACATGTGAGTCTTACTGAACATTCCATACTAACATATTGTTTGTTTTTTTGTGAGGGTGTTGTTTTATAAACAGTTGTATTGGTCGGGAAAAATTTGTGAACACACACATGGTGGAATTAAATCAGTGACGGTTAGCAAGGTAAACAGTAAACACTGTATTTACACTCAATTGTGCTTAGGGGTGGGGGGGGGGGGGGCTTTGACCTATTTTAAAAATATAATGTAAGTATAACTTATAGAGAGTACAAAACATATTGAAGCACCAAAGGTGCAAACCCTATACACTTGCTAGTTATAACAAAATCAATTCTCAGACCAAAAAATAATGCATTTGGCTATTCCCAATCAGGTATCAATATGGCTCAAGCAATGAAAACGGTAGATGTAGCTAATTGCTGCCTAAAAGAAGTAGCTAAACAGTTTCAACGTAAAACTTCCTGAATTCAGCACTCATTTACTGTTCCGCATAAAGCAAAAAATTACCACGGGCAGAAAAAGAAACTATTTGCTAACTTGAATGCGACATGATGATAGGGGTATTACCTACAAAAGCTTGAACCTATGCGGAGCTGGCAGTTTGCTTTTTCTAAAAAATCAGCCCGAAATTTGAAAAAGTAGCACAATAAAAGGTCTTAAATCGTCGTTCTGAATAAACTCAAACCTTAATCAACAGTTAATTTCCAGTAATCTCCAAAATCAGAGCCTGACACACAAACAGACAAATAAATACTATAACCCTCTCACGCAGGCGCTCTGAGGATTAATAATAATAAGAAGAAGAAGAAGAAGAATGATAATAATAACAACAACAACAATAATAATAAGTAAACTCTCTGAAATGTGAAACCTAGAGCTCACACATGGACCTTATCCCTGTCCATCTCTTCTCTTCCACTACCACAGAAACACAAACTCACTTCAGCTAACTCCAAAGTTGGCCGATGCCTGTTCCACCGACAAACTCCTGCTTTCAAAGACTTGATTAAAATGGCTGACCATGGCAGTGTCCAGAGGGTCGGGGCTGGACCTCTGGGGGTCCTTCAGATCCCGACAGACATACTCAATAGGATGTACCGATACACCACCGTCTGAGTCTGAGCAGTCCTGAGAAGCATCCAGGATGTACCGCTCTATAATTCTGGAAGTCGCAGAGACAATGGCCACCATGATGTCAGCCACCTGCAGCTGCTCCATGGACTCCAGTAACGTGTCCATCAATTCAGGCCGGCCAGCTAGCAGAGCCACCAGGGGAATGTTTCTGATGATGTTGTCAGGGTCCACGTTGGTATCATCATCGCTGCATCCTGCCACCGTTCCTTTGTCTTTGCTGTAGCACTCCACGAAGCGTCTCACGAGAAATGTCCTCCATTTGCCCTGGATGGGATAGGTGCTCTGGACTTTGCCCTTCTCGTAGGTGCTGGAGGTTGAGTTGTCGTAAGGAGAACCTGGACCAAACGCTTCGTACATCCTTTCAGCATTCTTGGCACTGTTGAAGCCTAAATGTATACACAGTGACAAAAAAATGGTGGATAACTATGTATACTGAATCAATCTAAGAAAAAATTGCAAAGTTTTTCACATATTTTTTGTTTCTTTCACCTTTTTTTAAAATTAAGACTTAATTGTCTTGCTTCAGCACAAATGGCAAACGTGGTGCCATAACTATAAATGTTATCACACACACACACACACACACACACACACACACACACACACACACACACATTTTTACTGGATATACCAACACAAGACTTCCATTGTATTCTCACAATACTGTTGCGTAGGGCATACAGCTATGACAAAAGGCGCACATGTCAGAGACAACCTAATTCAAATATTAAATATCCTTGGCCAATATGAGTAAGGATCAATAAATCACTCAGCATGGGATGGGGTCGACCACCAAGCAAACACAAAAATGGGAGGGTCACAGTACAAAAACATATAAGTACGTCACAATTATACTGGTAAACAAAATATATATACATATAACCCAATTTTCAATTGATTTTATCCCTATAGTGTTTTGCTCACTTCACTCGCTAACATTATATATCTAATAGCAAAGAGGATTTCAGCAAGAAGTCGAAACGTCGGGTTAAGTTATGGTTAACTATAATTGGCTGTTAAAAAGAGAAAAATTTTGCTATTATTATAACTATTTCAGCCGAGAATGACTGAATCATTATATATCTAGCAAGTACCCCGTCCACCTACACAGTGGCGCCTGATGCGTTCACTCATGCAAATTTAGAATGCAGTGGCGTAAAGGTTTTTTCCCCATCTATTATTATCATCCACTACCACATCAGTGTCCCTCTCCTGCTCTCTCTTTTTTTTTCTCTCTCAGCTTAATGTATGTATTCCGTAATCCCGTTTAACCTTTTAATGATGCTTTATAACCATTTAATGATGATGCTTTACCAACTCGGCTAGGCTAACAAATTATTCATAAATACACACTGCCAGCCGTCATTGTCGTTACTGACACACAAGTGTAATATTATAACAGACCGATAGGAGGATTAAAAGCAGTGACCACTATAACTTTCTTGAATGTGCATACTGAAATTAACTTAAAGAAATTGCAACTCCCACAGAAGGCGTACTCTTTACAAAGTACAAACACTCACCAGAACACTCCACCAGAGACTGTAGCATTACCATCAACTGATCCCCGTACACACTCTGGCTGCCCGTGGGCAGAGTGTAGAATGGGTTGGCAGAAACGGGTAAAAACTCCGGGGCATCTGGGCACTTTGCCACAGCCTTCTTCATGGCTTCCTCGTTGTAGATCCAATGAATAGGCTGTACTGTATACACACATAACAACCACAACAAACACACACGTAGGTACTCAAACAAATATATATCATCAACACACATGACAACAAACGTGACATGAGTGACAACATTAATGGTATACAAGAATAGGCGGTTTATGTAACCTGTTGGCAATGAAGAATAATGGGGAAAAACGTTTCTGAGAGAGAGAACTTTTAGAGATGTCACCTGATTCATTGAGGAGAATACAATATTGAAGAAGTGGTACACATAGACACACAGCACACTTACACATGCATACACACACACACACACACACACACACAGTAGTTCATGTGACCCTAATTTGCAATGCAATCTGTAATAGAACACTCACTAATTGCTAAAGCAGGGCCGTAGGAAGCAAATATGAACCTGCACGGCCATTGAAACCACTCCCACTTTAATTAATTAAAACCTGAAAGTGTTAAGATGATTGAAATCACTGGTGAGCAAAAAAAGAGAAAGAAAAGTCCAAAGATGTTCTGCAGTGTAAAGAAAAATGACTGAAACATAACAAAACAAAAAAAAAAAAAAAAAAAAGAGGGAAAACTGTCTAATTATGTTGTGCAGTGTAAAGTGAATACATTCAAGATTCAATTCATCTGTCATATTCTTGTGCATATGAAATGCAATAGCCAAACTATAAAAACTCAGTGTGAACAACCTTGGTGTTACCAAAGGTTCCTGGTGGAAGCAGCTACAGCATTGGTAAGTCGCAAAAATGCTCTGGTAGATTAGCAGAGGTTTGCAATAATATATATATATATATAATATAATATATATTATATAGCAACCAACCACAAAACATATTTCATTTATTAATGCCTAGTAAGTACAATTAACCAGTCCGGTTGGTCCGTTGGCCAAACCATCTTTGAAATGGGGAATTCCGGAATAACTAACTATTATCTTATAGGGAAATCCCAATTTGAAGATCATATTGATAAAGTTATTTTTCTGGCAGTTCAAACTAAAAGATCACAAATTAGGTAAGGATTGTCATCAATGTATGTATATATGTTTGCCACACCCACTTGCTAGAATAACCTGTACAGCCATAGTGGCCGCTGCAATTCCTAAGGTCCTGCATAGGTAACACATTCAACCACGAGTACTAGGATATGCAACGTGTACGTGTGCGTAACGTATGTGTGTGTACAAAGACTACATGGTATTACTACCTTTCCCAATTCTTTATGCTTTATGTGTGTGTGTATGTGTGTGTGTGTGTGTGTACTAGATTACATGGTATTACTACCTTTCCCAATTCTTTATGCTTTATGTGTGTGTGTATGTGTGTGTGTGTGTGTGTGTGTGTGTACTAGATTACATGGTATTACTACCTTTCCCAATTCTTTATGCTTTATGTGTGTGTGTGTGTGTACTAGATTACATGGTATTACTACCTTTCCCAATTCTTTATGCTTTATATGTGTGTGTGTGTGTGTGTGTGTACTAGATTACATGGTATTACTACTATTTTTCCTATTCTTTATGTTCTGATTTCCCCAAATTTTCCTCATCATTCAATACCTATCACGGATTCATACAGGATTTTTCGCTGGGAGGGGGAGGGGGGAATTTGTCAAGTTGCAAAAAACAGTTTATCTACATAATATGGTCAAGTCATGACCATGAGACTGTGAAACATATAAAAGTTAGGCACCGGCTCCGTGACCATTTTTAGGGTCTTGGAGGCCTTAGGCTTTTACATCCCAAGCGCAGCGAGGGCACTACTTAGGGCCTGAGGGACCCTAAAAACATGTAGGTCACGACGGCTGCACAGTGCCTAACTAATTTAGAATGTAGCGACTGCTCTTAACAACACAATAGGAGGGACTCTAAGCGCAATCGGAGGGACATTAATGGACCCTTCCCTCAAAGCGGGGAGGCTAAGTTTATAGTGTTCCTCTCTGGAGGACCTAAGCAATATAAAGTCCCTTTGTCACTATGCAAAAACTACAGCATATATGCTTTAATACGAATTGGTATTGAAGGATCAGTGTAACTAATCTTAGTGTAAGGCTATTTATATACTGATTAATAATTTTTTTTAAGAATTCAGTTGGGAGAAGAAAATTTTAGGGGGAACAAAATTTAGGGGGGGAGGGGGGGGGGGAAATCCAGGGCTCCCATAGTCTGTATGAAACCCTGCCTACAACTCCTCAATATGAAGTACCATGGGCTATAGACCTTCTAGCATAATAGCTCACTATCATTACTACGAAATATTTAAAGTTCACAACATTCTGCAGTTACATACTAGGTATCTGTTTGTGTTTATGGAGTATCAGCAAAAAATGATACGTCTGCAATGTGAGTGACTAAAAATGTGTGTTTCCTTATAAGCATAATCTATAGTATTTTGGTTACAGTTACCCATAATACGACTCCGAAGGCTCTTCTAAAAATACTAGAAAAATTTGCATACTACTGAAAATTACAATAGTGAACTTATATTCATTGATTAGATCGTTATTACTGGCATTCCTCCTAACTGTGAAAGTATTCTCACTCACTTACCAAGGCATGATATACTTCATTGTGTATGTGCAGTAGGATAAGAAATATTGATTGGTGTGTCTATATGTGCATGTGAAGGAATGATATCACACCAAAGTTGAGATCATTACTCTATGTTCAAACACACACACACACACACACACACAAACACCAACCAGGTGTTAATTGTAGGTATAAATACAGCTATTCACACCTATACTTAGAACAACCCAACAAAACAATTCACCGCTTACTGGCTGCATCTGCAACTAATGCACCCATGATGGCGCCCACTCGAGCCCGCTGAGGCCTACTGAGGCGTTTCACCTGCTCCAGTAATGCAGAAAGCTCCATACAGATCTCAGCTCCAGAACAACTACCCAAAGAGCATTATTTATAGTTTTCTCTCGTATATGTAAGCCCCACCTTACTAGGTACGAATCGATAATAACGTAAGAAGTTAAAGCTCCACCCCCTTGGAATGCAGCTCCTCCCCCGGTGTTTTACCGCCACGTCCACAACAAGTGGACCAATCAGGTCTTACCACATTTCTCTCGGAACATACAGGGCATGCGCTGCTAAGTATAAAGTCCTCGTGCGCAGGACTGTGTTAGCTGCAATTTTACTGCTGCGTTGCGAAGGGAGAGGTACTTGAATTAGGATGAAGTCTTTATTGCTACTGGCCTTGCTGGGTACTGTACTAGCGGAACCAGCCGTGTACTTTAGGGAGCAATTCGAGGACGGAGGTATGGGAAGGGGCGGTGACGGTGCTTACATTAACACTATTTTTAAATACAATGCACCTTTATAGGTGTTCGTGTTTGTAGCTGGGTATATCAACACAAGCTCATAGTGTTTGTTGTTTTGTTAACTCAGAGGTTATTTTTGTTCAGATGACTATGTATCAAGATGGGTGACATCTGAAACCAAGTCTGACTATGGGAAATTCGAAATATCTTCTGGAGCATTTTATGGTGATGTAGAGAAGGACAAAGGTGAGAAGTCAAAATTTTCTTTGCTAATAATGTAGACATGGTTGTTATCTGTATTAGGACTCAAGACTACCCAAGATGCCAAATTTTATGCCGTTTCCTCTAAGTTCGACTCCTTTTCTAATGAAGGGAAGACCCTGGTCATTCAGTTCACAGTGAAGCACGAGCAGAAGATTGACTGTGGAGGTGGCTATGTCAAGGTAAATTAGAAAAACGTAGGGTTTGAAGCATGAATTTTTTTGTTTTGAGAAGTGTGCAAATTTGAAGCCAACAAATATGCTGTGAGTCATATCTGATTGTTTGGCGAGAATGTTGGTGGGCTTCAAGCATCCTTAATTATATTACATTTTCTATTCTAAGTTGTATGTTTGCACAAGTTGTACTCCCTTTGGGCACACAGTTGTACAAATTACACATTTGTTAGTATATTGTGGTCAATACTTTGAAGTATGGAGTATTTTAGTTAACATTTGTTTGTACTAACTCTAAGCATGTCTTGGTACCCAAGATAATTTAAAAAGATAAAAAAAAAATCTTGTTATTTTTATTGTTTGTATTGTATGCTATGGTAGTTGTGGGTTTGTTCACAAAGGATAAACCACCGCACTATACAGCTTTACATTGAGTGACACTTGCCAGCATTTATAGGTTGTGAATGAGTGTTTTTTTCATGCACTAAACTGGTTAGTGGAATGTTTAGATGTAAACTGGTATAGATGGACGGTCCTATTGGGTGAAGCATCAGTGGAGGGGCAGAGGTGGAAGCTGGATATTGTTAGTGGTTAGGTATTCTTCAACACATGTATTTATCCACTACCTCATTCTGGTAACCAGTCTTTAATAAGGAAGTTGTGCTCTTCAATGGAGGAACTTAGTAGAGCAATAATTTCTTTAATTAGTTGAATTTTACATTTACGGATAACATTACAAGTCCTATATATTAACTAGAGGGAAATCACTGATTTTTCAGGGGAAAATTCAAAAATAGTTCCCGAATTATCATAAATTATCACGGAAATGCAACCTGCCATGAAATTTTGTTCTGAAAAATATTCTGTAAGGTGGTGAGTTTTATTCCCAGGTATTAATATTGCTTTCCTTCCCCAGCTGTTCCCAGGCACACAAGACCAGACCAAAATGGAGGGAGAATCTCCCTACAACATCATGTTTGGACCTGACATCTGCGGACCTGGCACCAAGAAAGTCCATGTCATCTTCAGCTACAAGGGAAAGAACCTCCTGGTCAAGAAAGACATCAGATGCAAAGTAAGTGGTTCAATTTTGGAATAGGTGCAGTTCAATTTTAGTTGCTAAATCACTCAACTTTTATAAGCTCATTTGAATCCAATGTCTTGTTATCATGCTTAATTTAATGTTTTTCATTTACAAATAATATATACTCCAATTTATGAGGGAAATGTTAAATTTTGTACCATTACTATTTTCCAATATTGGCTGAATGTATGAGCTAAGCTGCAGTTAGAATTCAGGGAAGCTTTAAGGAGCTTGGAAGTTTGAGGGTAGCTTGGGAGTTTGAGAGGAGTATAGAAGTTGAGGAGAGTATGGAAGTTTGAGGAATAGTTTCCAAATTAATGGAGGAACATTTAAGGGAAGCTTGGAAGTTAAGTTTGAGGTGGGGGGCTGAAAGTTTCAGGGGAAGTGGGGAGTTATGAAAGGGGAACCTTCCCCCTTCCAAACCTTGTAAGAACTGGAATACTATCTATCAGGTGAGGCATTTACAGTGGAGCACACGTCTGAATTTCACTAGTAGACTTCTGCAACTATGTTTATCCTTTGCAGCGGCTACTTGTGGTTTACTTGTACCACAAAACTCATGTAGATAACACTGGTTGTTATCCAAAGTGGACTTGTGGTTTGTTAATGATTTTACTTTCTATTTCTTCGGGGTTTTTTGCTACTAAGTTATTTTAAGTGACTTGCATGTACTACTGAAGTACGCAATATTGTCACCTTGTGATGCAACTGTACTGTGTCATTAAGCTTAGATCATTGGTTTATTTAAGTAATGCACTGAGCTGGACATCTGTATACATGTTGTAATAGTCATCAGAGTAATGTACTCAAGTATTAGCTTGTTACGGAGTGGGTGCATGCAACAGTCATGTTACAATTATTATCTCTTCTGTAATCAAGCTTTTATGGCTTCTGTGAGGTTAGCGCCACTATAGTATCTCTCCATAGAGGGTTCTCTGTAAACCCACTGTTTGTGCAAGCAACCAGTCACATATGGGCACTTGGATGGATGTAATGGTTTATTTATGGTATTTTCCGATGGAACCAGCATTAGGTAGTTATCAGTTCATCTACTTTCTAGTTTTGGGAGAGTCGGGTACTTTGAATAAATTGTTGGTATTATTGTTGTTGTATTTGTTATTCAGGATGATGAGTTGACTCACCTGTACACACTGATCGTGCGGCCGGACAACACATACGAGGTCAAGATCGACAATGCTCGCGTGGAGGGAGGATCTCTGGAAGAAGACTGGGACTTCCTTGCCCCCAAGAAGATCCCTGATCCTGAGGCCAAGAAACCAGAGGATTGGGATGACAGAGCCAAGATTGATGATCCTGAGGCCACCAAGCCCGAGGTGAGTGAGGTTTGGATTCTGGGAATGGAAGTTTCAGAGAAGATTTGTGACATCCTATTCATGTGTGAGCCATTCTAGAATTCTGTGGTAGGGTGTGCGGAAGTGTTTTACCAGTATTTAGTAAGAAGTTAATTTTTAAGTAGTGATTAGTAAAGTTAATGTTCTTTATTGAATTTTAGAATGAATATTATTAGATTGAGGTTGTTTAAGGGTGCAGTACCACTTGAAACCGCAGCGCTAAACCGCAGATGGAGGAGTTATGCTATGTATTTATTTCTCGTTGTCTGTTCAGTGTACGCTTACTTTGTTGTTGCAGTTGAAACAGACACCAACAGACAGCTCTTATAAACCAAGTTTCAAGAAAAAAGACGGACCAGGAACGGAGAAACAACGGTACAAACTTTACGGCTATTCAGCGAAATAAAGGGGCGACCGTTGCAGTTACGAAGTCGATTTTTTTTTCCAGCGGTAGCCTAGGGGCTTCCCCACAACATTACAACGCCGTATTTTTGATATTAGTATTTGTTTTCCAGTTTTTTAAATATTTTTATATTATTTTTTTTGTATCCTATTTAAAAGAAAAAACTCGTTGTAATGTTTTTTTAAATGTGGCTTGTACCCCGTGTACAAAATATGAGTTCATTCTGGCCATCCAGTACTTCTGAATATTGATTTTTAGGTACGAAAGCTAACTATTGATTCGTATTCATTTGATTCTTCAACTCCGCCCCCCAACTCTGAGCGCGCAATTTATTGTGGGCAAAATTCCGGGTGGTGGCGGCTCTAATTAGAACTGGTAAGCAAACACAAAAGAAGAGTTACTGTGTGAGTGAGGCCCGCGGGGAAGAGTACAAGACTTCTGGAATGTACTGAAAGGTCCTAGACGATGAAGAAGCGGAGGCGTATTAATGGCGCCTGGAGTCACTCGTTTAGAATAGATATATCACGGCTCACAGCTGCGACTTGGAAGGAAGAATCTGCTTTGGAGAGCTTGATAGAAGGTTGGTGTAGCGGGTAGAAGTTAGAAGCAGTTTCAGTGTGTTAACTTCAACTTCTCAGGAATTTTTGGTGCTATTTTTTTTTCTATCCCTGTTACTGTTGTGAGGATGAATAATAAATATATATATGATATTTGCACACCATTAAAAGAAAATGTGAATTATTACTTTTATTTACTAATGTTATTTTCTTTCTACAATAATATAAATTTATCAATTAGGCTGTTTATTATCAATTAGGCTGTTTAGTATCAATTATTATTTTATTGATTTATTTAAAATAAGACCTGAATCAAATTTTAGATCATAGTACTTTGTCTAATCTACCTCAACAGGAGAGAAAGGTGCTGGCATGCTCTTCATAGAAATAGATGAGCTTCCATTATGAGAAGGCACAACTCCTTGGTTCTAGGGTACAACTGGCAGGTTCACAACAAAAGAGCAGAAGACATGGCTTCCTTGTTTTCCAGAGGAGAAAATAGTAGACCTTCGGCTCTCCTAAGAAGTCATGCCTCCTGAAGGGAAGAATACTACATCCTGGTTATTTAGAAGAGAGGACATGGCACTCCAGTAGAGAGGTCAATGAGAAGGCACAGCTCCTTGGATCCCCTTGATAGTATTGCATACTTCAGAACCTTTGATTTTGTTCATTTCATATTGTATTTGATTATGGCCCTGCTACTATGGAGTTATGATTTTATAATATTGTTTAGTAATATATTTTAGAAAGTGAACAAATATTAATTATCTACTCTGCTGCTTCTGCCCTACAGTACTGGTAGTCCTTTGAGGTGAAAGCTCTTAGTGGTAAATTGTTTGGTACAGTTAATTGGTACGTGTTCAAATTGTGCGCGAGTCGCGTACAATAGTCAGTTACGGGCGGGTTTTGTGGTATTCTACTGAATCGCTTAATTACCGCAGGTTCCGGTGGTACTGCACCCTTAATGTACTGTGGTGGGGACGGCCTGAGGTGGTACTGGGTCCTAATGTAGGAATTGTCCTTACATAAAAGCTAATATTAGATCCAAGTTAATTACAACTACTAAGTCAACTTTAGTTTACTGATCTCTAAATGTGCAAAACCTTCTCAAGTATTACTGCATCAGTTTTGTTGATGGCATTCACATTTAAAGATATAAATTAGTTCGTGTCTTGGTCAGAATCGTTATTTGACGTTCCCATGTGATGTATGATCCAGGACTGGGACAAGCCAGAGTACATTTCTGATCCTGATGCATCCAAACCAGAAGACTGGGATGACGACATGGATGGAGAATGGGAGCCTCCACAGATACCCAACCCAGACTACAGTGGTGAGTAGTTGGTTTTAGCATTGACTGGTTATTACTGAGGAATGTTAAGTCTTGCAACATCAACTGTTTTAAATAACTTTTCATTATTGGTTTTGAAGGCAAAAGCTGCATGTGTCAAGTAAACTCTGAGGTTGTGTTGAACAGTAAAGTGTTAATGTTGCTTGAGCACTGAACCACGTTGCTCGTTCGTGTGGATATATGTATAGCAGGGAAGTGGCATGAAATTGAGATGGGTTTTAATTATGTCAGGTCCATGGAAGCCGCCCCAGATTGATAACCCCGCCTACAAGGGTGAATGGGAGCATCCTCAGATTGACAACCCAGAATACCAGCCTAATGATGCTCTCTACAAGTATGATGACTTCGGAGTCATTGGCTTTGATTTGTGGCAGGTAAGGCTACAGTAGTAATTGTAGTTGGTTGTTTTGTTTGTTTTTGTTTTGTTTTGTTTTTTAATTGATTTTGTTTTGTTACATATGGTTGTATTATTATGGATTTGTTTTATTTATTCTTTTTGTTGTTGTTGTAGGTGAAATCTGGCACAGTTTTTGACAACATTCTCATCACAGACGATGTGGAATTCGCAGAGCAGGTTGGCACTGAAACATGGGGTGCAACAAAGGACCCTGAGAAGTCTATGAAGGAAAAGGTGAGTAATATCATCAGCATAGAGTGGAGGTTAGGTTGGTGTCCTCTAGTATTTTGCAGTTAGATTATCATGGTACAGTAACACATCAATTATCCTAATTAATTGTTTGTATAAACACCAAATGAAAAAATGAAAAGGTAAGTATTGCTGCTATATATCTTGAGGACCATAAGTGCTGTATCCATCCATTGTGAAAACATGAAAATTCTCTACTTTCCCTTGCTTTCCTTTGTGTCTGTGATGTGGACTTACAACTTCTCATCCTTTTTTTGTGGAATTTTAGATTGATGAAGAAGAGAGAAAGAAGGCAGAGGAGGCTGCCAAAGCAGCGAAAGAGGCAGAGGGAGACGGGGAGGAGGAGGAAGAAGAAGAGGAGGTAAGAGATTGTAATTACCCATTCAGGATGTCAGTGATATCATAAACAGATAGCTAATTTGCAACGTTGAATTGGAGTTTTGATTTGTAATTTCTGTACTTAGACTTTTTGGTCATGAGTATTTGTTGATTATTATTTTTATTTTATTTTTTTCCGTTTTCAGGGTGAAGATGCTGATGAAGAACCAGAACCCATCGCTGAGGAGGAAGATGACGAGGCAACTGACAAAGATGAGCTGTAGCTCTCTCTGTGTGGTGACCCTCATCCTTCATTTGCGTTCGTTTGTGTTCTTTCTCACATCCTTTTACTTTAAACCTATTAGGAACTCTTCTCTAAACAGTCACTCTGCGGTGCTACATTTATCCTAGGAGCATTATATATTGTATTATCATTTAATTTGAATTCATTATTGCCATTATTATTATTACTGGTTTAATTTTAAGAAAACAAAAATAAAAGTCAAAGATTTGTGTACTGTGATGTTGGGGGCATTGTGGGATGTGCTAGTAGTGATGATGATGTCTTGAGTGTGGTGGTGGAGGATGATGAGGTGTTTGCTGGTAGTTGTAATGTCTCCGTGGGCTCTGGCGACGATATTCCTGCTCCATTTCGTCTAAAGAAAAGACATTTTTACTGTGTTCAATATTTCTTGGCAAACATTTTCTCACTACTTACCTCTGGATTCACTGTGGGGATATCTTATGCTTTTAGCGTCACCATCCACTGTTGCACGCAGGTGTCTCCCACTCCAAGCACGAGTGTTCTGTTCAGTCTAGAAAGAACGAACAAAACATGGCCGCTTAATTGCAAGTTAGGTGGGGTTAATCTCGGGAGGAAACTTCCATGAGTGAGGTAAAGGGATATCTGGTGGGCGCAAGCACACAGGTAACATGGAAAAGGAAGCACACTGCTAGCATTCAACATACCCATAAGCAGAGAACAGTGGGGTTCCAGGCAGCTACCCAGCCAAACAAACTTAGTGTTGTGGAAATGGGATAAATAGTGGGCATTAGAAGCTAATTGGTGGGTAAGTAGAGTGGGAACCAAGGGATTAATGTAATACGTATGCAGGAACAAGTTATTAGCTTGCATTTTGGTTGTTTGTATACAAATTAGTGGATTCAACAGACTATAACCCAACTCCAAATAATGCTTCATGAGGTTGAGCTGGGTGTGGCACACTCTGTAGGAATTTATACATAACCTGAATTTAAAAAAAATTACCTCTTCATCAGATGCCAAGTATTTTGGGTCAAACCAAGGTATTGTAGCATCGGTCACTAGAGTGTCTTCCTCTTCAATATCATCATAGAACAAACTGCTGTGGTGACCAGATGCATGTAGAGGCATTTCTTGGAACGAGTTGTTTGGACTTCGAACACTGTGTTGGCGGCTTAAATTCCTACTATAACCTTCATCACTAAGCACACACACATATACACACAGTAACTATTGCATTCTCAAAAACAGTAAAGATAAATATGTTATAAACAAGACAAATATAAAACCTATATTGCCAAGAACTGGCTTATACATTTGCATACGAACCTATTCTTGCTCTTGGGCTTGCTCCTCCTTCTTCCAAAGACACAAGCTATTGCCACTAGCAGCACGATTACAAGAATCACCAAGACCACACCCACTATCGTGCCAAGCACAGGGTATAGAGGAAATACTGCAGGCGTCACAGATGCTTGTGTTGGTGGAGGTGTGGTTTCCACCAATGTGTGTACCATGACTAAGAAAGCAAATACAAAGAGTCGCTCAGAACTGGCCACAGATGTGAACAATTCCTTATTGTAGGTGATGTACTGTACAGGATCAATTGGAGATGCAGATGGAAGCTCTCCTCTCTGTACTCTGGATTCTAATGCTCCATACCATCCATATAGGTTTATTATGACACTACAAAAAAAAATACAATAAATTATGTTATCTTCAAACATGGAGATTTGAAATTTGCAGTTAATAAATAGGAAAGATCAAAAGTAAAAGCATTACAAATGCAAACATAATTTGAATTGAAAGCGAACCAGACTGCAGATTGCTTTAGTTTCTCTCTACACTTCACCAACTAAGTTAACACAATGCTGATATTTAATGTTACCTAACACCAGTACTTAATTCATAGTTACTTAGTCATAGCCTATTTACCTATTGGCTGTATCTGGCGAGTTCTGAGAGGTGTCATTGTAGAAGGTAATAGCCCTCTGAGTTCGCAGCTCATCTTGTGTGATTGAGGCAAGAGTCTCCATAAAGTGGCATATAGAAGTCAGCTGATTAGTGCATGATAGAAGGTTAATTAAGTTTACGCCGCTAAGCTGAAATGATATGAGGTTTTTAGATGTAAAAATGGACAGATAAAGAAGAGACGAAGACCCTAGTCCTCCTGCATCTGTGGCTTCTATGACAAGGGTGATAACTCTGGATTCTCTGTCTGCTGACTCAGGAATTCTAACTACTTGTACCTGACGTGGTATAGATTGAGTGACTTGGAACTGGTAATCACTCAATGTATTAAATTGCTGGGGTCGAATGTTAAAACTTATCGGTTCCTGACCACTTTCATCATCAAGGTCAGTCAAAATGAGTTCAACATGCTTCACAGTGCTGCTAACAGGAGCTTGTGCGTATACCTCTCCAAAATAAGCTACTGCTGCAAACTTCGGACTGTTGTCGTTAATATTAGTGACGTACACCATGTATGTCATTTGGCTGTGGCGTACTGGAGTTCCATGATCACGCACAAGTACAGTCATGTTGTAAGAAGTTTGAGTTTCATAGTCTATTCTTCCACTGGTCCTGATTTCACCTGTGGTGCTATCTATATGGAAAGGGAAGTCGAAAGACTCATCTACAAAGGTAAAGGTAAGTCTGCCATTTTCACCGTCATCACGATCGCTCGCATTTGACCTGGTCACATATAGATTAGAAGTAACACCTTCAACGACTGTAATCCGAGTGTTGGGCGAGTCTGTAAACATTGGTGTGTTGTCATTTACATCATCTACTGTAACGGTAAGTATGGCACTTGCCACTTCCAGGCCTCTAATAGGCACAGTCCTCATGGCAGTCACTTCCACTTGCCATTGATCATGCTCCTCCCTGTCCAGGTCTCGAATGAGAGTGACGTTCACTATTCTCCTTCCATTGCCATTCGTGGAGAACCTGTTAGGAATTCCCCCAGAGGGTCTCAGTAGCTGCAAATTGTATATGATATTGGAGGAGAATGAGAGATTCATGACTGAAAGAGATGCCACTATGCTTCCTTGTGGAAGGCTCTCCAGTACAGAGATGGAGTATTCTTCAGACATAAACTGCAAGACAGTTGGTATCACTTCGATGGTGACTGTAGCAGTGGCACTGAGGTTAAAGCTGCTCTGGTCATACACCACTACCACCACTTCAAACTGAGCTTCCGGCCAAAATTCTTGTTCAACGCTGCTGAATATATGCCCAGTTTGATTGATGTGAAAGTGTGGTATTGTCCTTTCATTCCCTCTTTCTCTGACACTTGAAATGGCATAAACAAGGATGTCGTCACCAATGGATATGTCGGCATCCGTGGCTTGCACCATAGTGATTAGCTCTCCTTGGGATACAGTTGGACTGGTGGTAACGTGGTAGTTCTGCTCACTGAACCGAGGAGGATTATCAGGCATGTCACGAACTATGACGCTTATGTTAGTGTATGTTAGCTCTCTCGGAGGACTGCCAAGATCACTGAGGGTGAGAGAGAGATTTATGACAGGAGTGGTTTCATAGTCTATAACTATATCAGAAAAAATTACTTCTCCAGTATTATAATACAGACTAAATGGATATGACTGATTTTCTAACGGAAAGTAGAAAATAACACTACCATTGTCTCCATTGTCAGGATCAATAGCTTCGAAGTAAAACGCACTGGAATTTAATGGCCTCTGCTCGTCAACAACATAAGTAAAGCCAGAACTGAGGTATGGAGAGTTATCATTGATATCTAAAAGTCTGAAGGTTGTCACCCTTTCAATACAGTTAGTAGGAAAACCTGAGTCACACACCTGAATGACTAAGCTGTGTGCTAAACCCTCTCTAGGATCTTCCCGGTCAAGTCCAGCAGCTGCAATGATATCTCCAGTGTCCCTATCAATGGTTACTATATCTGCAATATCAGTGTTTAGCAGTGTAAAATTCAACCTGGCATTGGAACCTGAGTCACTGTCATTGGCTTTTATCGTGTAAATAATTTCTGTGGTTGGACGTTCTTCCAATTGTGTCAATTCAGTTGGGAATTCTACAAAGTACGGAATGTTATCATTCAGGTCTTCAATATTTACAGTCACCAGAGTAGATGCACTCAGTGAAAGAGGAGGAGTTCTGCTAATGTCAGTAAGTGTAACAGTGACATTAAACGATATTGTCTCAATGACTTCCAAGTCTATTAGTCTTAGATTTGTAATGACACCGGACGTTTGCGATATTACAAATGGCACATTTTCAACTATAGCAAAGCGCAAATTTTCCTGGAGATAGGGAGGCACGTTTGCAAGCGTTACATTACCGACATTCCTTCCAGCATTCACATTTTCATCCAGACTGAATACATAGCCATTCTGCCGAGTGAATTCTATTGTATCTGGTGCATTTTGCTGTATAATCACATAAACATTTTCCAAGGCATGTATTTGGGGATTTCCCCTATCAGTAGCTTGGAATGTGACATCATAAATGCCAGTACTCAAGTTGAAATAAGGAACAAAGACTTCACCAGTTAGTGAGTCTACCATAAAAGAATTGTCTGGAGTCAATGGATTATTGTTGAACACAACTCTCTCCACTGAATACTGCACTTCTGCATTGGTTCCTGCATCTCGATCTGTCGCTGAAATATTGAGGATGCTATCAGAAGATAAATCACCTAAGGAGAGAACCACTCGAGAATATGATACCTCAGGAGATGTAAAGGTGGGAGCATTGTCATTTAGGTCACCCACAGTAATAACTACTTGGGTTTGTGTGACAAGAAGAGGTACATGCCCTGGAAGGTAGGCTGTGACATTAAGAGTATGAACTGAAAGCTCCTCCCTGTCAATAATTACTAAAGGTCTTGTAGAAATCATTCCAGTGGACCGATCAATACTGAAGTACCTTGAGTTTGGTTCCCCAGTTTCCAAATATACCAATCCAGACAGTGCAGGAGTCACATCCAGAATGGATACACCTCCAACATTTACAGAAGGGCTGATGTCACTGCCAAAGTTTTCTGTGATATTGAACTGATATTCTGTTGATGAGAAATGGATTAACTCTGGAATACTATGCTCCACAAACACAACAACATTAGCCACAGGAGAAGAGAGAGGAGGCATGCCTCGATCAGTAGCCATCAAATCTAAGACGTACATTCCTGGAACGAGTGCCAACTCGTTGACCACATATATTTCACCGAATGTTCGAGATGCTTGCATTTGAGTCACTCTTACTCCAAACATTCCATTGTGACTGCTAGAAATGGAGAACTCTAAAAGTGCATAGTCACCTTCATCATCATCGATGGCAGAAATATTTAAAATGACAGACCCAGTGGGTGTGGTGTCGTCTATTCTGCCTCCATAGAACGAATATTCTAAACGTGGCATTTCATTTACATCTATAATTTGTATGGAGATAGCACCAAGAACATATCTCATGGGGAGCTGAGTGAAGTTGGCCAGGACTTCTATGATGTGCATTGCTGATACTTCACGATCGAACATGGTGAGAGACGAAATGGTTCCATCTCTAGGGTCAATATAAAAACTACCCATGGAATCCCCACCCACTATGGAGAAATGTAAGTCATTGACAAAGTCATTTGGTTCCACAACAGTACCTTCACTACTCAGCAACACAACTTGCCCTACCCTTGACAATGAAGGCTCATTCTCTGAAATATTGAAGAGTGAAGATTGGAAGTGAATAGCCTGGGGGTAAGCTCTTGTAACACTAACCAGAATGAGAGCAGATGAGCTGAATGGTACTGGAATTCCCATGTCAACTGCTTGCACAGTGAATCTATAATCTCCCAAATCAACAGTATCGTTAATCAGGAATATTCTGCCAGTGGTGTTGTCTATTCTAAAAACTGGGTCCCCACCAGTTTGTTCGATGGAATACGAAATAGACCCATTGACCCCAAAGTCTGGGTCCTCAGCCATGACTTGCAATACTTCATTGGTGCTCCCAAACCTGTCATCAATAGTTTTAGAGTAGACCGCCCTAGAAAACTCGGGTCTATTATCATTGATGTCTAGAATGTGCAGCTCCACAAATGCTACTCCAGTCACAGTGTCACTCACCCTCCCCTTCACAACTAAGTTGTAATTGGGAATTCTCTCTCTGTCCAGTGAAGTACAGGTGAGTCTAATCTCTCCAGTCCTTTCTTCAATGCTGAAACAGTCCTCAGTCTGATCTAAAGAGTAAGTAGCATTGGACAATGCAAGGGAAGTATTCGCCTCCACCAGCGTCACAGCACCCACCAAACTATTTGGTGGAGCATCTTCAATCACTTCAAATGTGTATGTGTTTTGTGTGAACACAATGCTGGAAGGAAGTGACTGCAAAATGGCCACAAAGACTGTGGCTTCATCAGTAAGTGGTGGAGATCCTCCGTCAGAAGCTATGACAGGAATGTAGTAGTCTCCGGGGATCAGGGTGGAGTTTGTGACAGCTATAGCACCGGAGGTCATGTTAAGTGAGAACCCAAGTGAGAGATTGCGTCGACTCTCATCAGCGGAGAATGTCACTTGTCCAAGTGAGGAAGAATCTGAATCAGAAGCAGCTAGTATGAGGATAATTGAGCCACTTGGTTGTGAGGTATCAATGACGCTAGTGTAGAAGCTCCTGGTGAACACTGGTGGATTGTCATTGAGATCTATCAGATTTATTTCTACTGAAGCATTATCATATGCCACTCCTGAAAATATGTTGTACACTTCAACATAAAAGTAGAACTCCATTCCATTTTCAACATCAAAGTCAATATTCCCTTGTGTGCTAACAATACCAGACTCCTGATCCAAGTGAAATAGACTGAACGAAGTCGTCCTAACTGGCAAGTTCGTCGCATTAAAATCAATGGTATCAGGATGACTGATTCTGTATCCAAGATGATTGAAGAGAGCAATTGACATGTTGCCTCGTACAATAGCAGTGATGGTCCCAACATAACTGCCAGAATGAACATTTTCAGGCAGCGTAAATTCATACTGATCAGTATCAAATCTGGCGGGCACAGTCAGAGACCTAGTGACTGATACAAAGACTGTAGCAGCAGATGGTATATCCCCACCATCCCTGGCTATCACAGTAAAGGTGTAATCTTGAATATCTTCCACTTCATCTTGCACTGTGATCACACCACTGGTGGTGTTTATTTGAAAAGGCACAACTGAGTCATTAATATAATATTGTATTTGTGCCAAGTTATCAGGATCTGAAGCCTGAACAGTAATAACATGCACTCCTGGGGAAGTAAACTGTTCTATTACAGTTGCGTAAAACTGTGGTATGAATTTGGGAGGATTGTCATCAAGGTTAATTACAAAAATTTCCGCAACGGCCTCAGATGATATCTCGTAATCATCGTTGGAAACTGTAGCTTGAACAAGAAGCCTGTACTGAGTTGAAGCCTCGTCATAATCCAGGCTCCCTAACGTGAAGATCTCACCTGTGTCCTCGCGTATCACAAACATGTCCGCATCAGTTCCATTTACAATTCTAAATGTGAGATCCAAACTTAACGTGTCATTGATTGTGATGCCTCTGTTGTCAATGACCGTAATGTCTGGCCTGCTTACTTCTGATTGAGCCGGTATGTCTTCTTCTACTGATGATTCTGGAAATCTCAGATACAGTGCGATTGGATACGGATCAATAATGATGCTGACTAATGCAGAGGCTGACTGGCGGTTGATACCGTTGTCCAAAGCTAGCACTGAGAATTCATACATTTGTGGGAATAACGGAGACAAAACAAAGATTTCACCAGTTGTAGAGTTTATTTCAAAATATTGACTGGGGCTTGAAATCTCATACGTTATCTCACTGTTTGACCCAGAGTCTTCGTCATTTGCATACACTGTCAAAATAGGGTCCCCAACTTCTACAATGGTGGTTATGTTATTCACATGGTAAACCTCATCACTGAATATTGGTGCATTATCATTCACGTCTAAAACTACAATTTCAACTGAAGTAAATGTTTTTTCTGGCTCACCGGACATATTAACGTACTGTGCTGATATATCAAGAGTGTAATTCTCAACAGCTTCTCTGTCAAGAGTTCCAGTAAGAATTAGATCATTTGAGCTTGGTGCAAATCTGAAAAGGGTGGAGTTAGTGCTGTATGTGACAGAGGCATCCGGAGAATCTTTGTCCAAGGCTCTGACACTTAAAACCACTTCTCCTCTAGTGGCATTCTCAAACACCACAGCTGTATAATGAGCACGCTCAAATTCAAATTTATTATCGTTAATATTGTCAACATGAACTGAAACAGAAAGTTCATCTTCCAAACCATAACTATTATTGCATGTGGCAGACAAGGAAAATGTCGTGTATTTGGAATCCAAAGCTTCATAATTAATTCTTCTGGCAATAACCAGAAAAAATATGGAGGATGACTCTGAAATGATGAAATTTGAAGAACCTTCACCAAAAATAGTAATCCTCAGCGTACCACTTGGCCGTCCTATTTCTGTGCAGTTTAGAGCAAGAATGTGCATTCCCTGAGGCAATTCTTCTTCAATATTTATGGCAATAGCATCTTGTTCGTAGTTTGGCACAGGAATGGGCATAATGGTAAGAGTATGGTCAGCCATTCTCACTGGATTCCCCCTGTCAGTTGCTCGAATGGTTAGAACAAATTCTGAAATACTTGTTGATAATGAATTCAGCTCTACTATGGAACGGTCTAATCTTAGCACACCTGTGGTACCTTCAATTACAAAAGTATCAGTCCCATCAGAGGCACCTGGGCGGAGCTCATATGCAGATGCTTGTAAGCTATATATAACAGTTCTTGCATCCGGTCCCACGTCAGCATCAGTAGCTAAGATAGTAATGATCTGAGGCATAGTCTGGTTCAGGTCCCAGCGTACATTGATAGATGAAGGGGTAGATGGATTGAACGCTGGTGTGTGCTCATTCAATTCTGTTCAAAAAATATATATCCATAGTCTAAACAACTCATTAGTTTGAGCTAATTAATCATTTTCAACTAAAATTACTGTATTATTGAATTGAATATAATATAATGTTTAGTTGTACCGTAGACCTTTTGCTAATTTGAACCTCACCAATCTAGAACCTTGTTAATCTGAACAGTTAGGGCATGTCATTCAAATATCTGATGTAGCTATAAAAAAATATTCTGCTTGTGTGTAGCAATGTGGATGTTATTCTTAAATCTCGCCCGTCAATTCTAACTGTCTTTCAATTACCCATCTCTCTCAACAGAATGCCACTGAAAATCGTACAAAATGCTTTCTTTTAATGAAAAATAGAAAAAGCTCTCTCACTCACAGATAACTTGTATAGGAATATGTAGGATTGCAGATAATTAAAGAAAGGGCTACAAGCTGTGAAAGCATGAATAAAAGCTGATCAAGAATAATTGCAGTCAAGATGGCTCATGGTTTGGACAAAAAAGGGAAAATTCCTATTACAGATAAGTACGCAAATTTAGCAAAAAATAATCACAAATATGTAACAATATTCATTGCAAATATTTAAATCTGAACATTTCATTAATTCAACAACCCCCTATATTCTCATATGTTCAAATCCATGAGGGGTCTACTGAAAGTGGAACTTAGTTTGTTTTTTCTTTTTCTTTTTCTTGTTTTTTTGGACAGGGGGGGGTCGGGGGAGGGGGGGGGGGGGTGGGAGAGGGTGCAGTATTCCCTTATCTTACCAATATTACAGCTAGCTCCTGCCCATCCAAGATTGCACTGACAACCGACTGAGGCATTGCATACTCCATTAAATCCACAGTCACATGTGAAACTACAACGAGGTCCGTACGTGTTCCCTGGACAGGCTATATACAATAAATTATACAGTTACTCAAGTGAGACAAATCTTTTCAATAAAATGATGATAATAATGGTTCTATTTACAATTCTGAGTGATAGAAGTGCAATGCACAATCATAGAGTTTTCAAAGACTTTTTAGCAAGCAAGAAAACGTGTCTATGCTCATCACATCATTCTTCCTAGCTCTCTGATACAAACATCTCACTACTGCTCTCTTAACATGATTAGAATGACGAGACTTAAAGTGAAGGTCAATCTGTGCTTGATGGTTTTCTGCAAACTGTAGAAGTAAGCATAGCCTCACTCTCTCTCTTCAATAAGCTATCCAAAAACGGTACCACCTTCCTTAAAAATTTTACTAACTCACCTATACAGTTTTGTGTGTTTTGATCAAGTGTTATCTGAGATCCTTGGCAAGTGCCGACACATTGTTCTCCTGCAGGACAGATACACTCGTAAGAAGCCATGTTCAAGCCAGCAACACAGTCTAGTCCATCACAAATACCAAGGGCATTGCATGACCCTATAGATGCATTGACATTCGAGTGAACATGTTGTTATTATTATTATTTTACACAATGATTTTACCTTGTAAAGTGCATGATCTGTTGTCGGCTGCTAGAGTGAATCCCAACAGACAACCACAGTAGAAACTTCCTTCAGTGTTATTGCAAGTTTGAGTACAGTCAGACCTTCCTTCTGCACACTCATCTATGTCTGTATAAGATATACATCATATAAATAAGCTATGAAGAAAACGATCCAGATCTGCCCAAAGCATTTTAGCCCTGTATGAATCAAACCTTGGCATAGGTAGTCTGATGTCATCCTGTAGCCATCCTCACAAGTGCAGGTGTAATTTCCTTCATTGTTGGTGCATATCTGATTCGAACCACAGGCACTGCTGTTCAAACACTCGTTTATATCTGCACAGCATAAAGAAATTAATGATGCAATATTTTACAAATACAATTATTGAACACACCTATGCACTTTCCCATGGCTTCTATAGTCTCAAAGCCAGGAATGCATTGATCACAGATGTAGCCAGATGAAATGCTGGTGTCATTAACACAAACAGAGGTGCTTGGGCATATGCTGAACTGACCACACCCTCTCATGTCTGTCTCGCAAGAATCTCCTCCAAAGAACTCGGGGCAAGAGCATTCCCATTTGTATTGTCTGTTGTCATTGAAATTGAGCTGGCTGGTGTCGCCATTGCTGGTGGTTAGGCAGGAACCTTGGTTTATACAAGCACACAGAATGATAGCAACAGTTCGAACTGTGGTCCCGCCCTCTGAGTCATTAGCAAACAGCTGCAGGGGATTCTCAGGGAGGGAAAGTTCAGATGAACTCCAAGTCACTTCTAAGGTGTCGTCTCCTGACACTGAATATGTGAAGCCAGAAGGAACTGGTTCCTATAGGTGGAAAAGATAAGATATTGTAGGAAAAAACTCGCAATCACTAAATGAACACTACTTGTACATCTTGTATATGGAATATAGAATTACAATATTAAAATAAAGGGTGATGAAAAAGTATTACCAAAACAAAGAATGTCATTAAAGTACTAGATGGAATGAAATTTGACATGTGAAGTATTTCTAAAACCTTGCAATATTCTAAATAGGATTTTTGTAGCTCACCTTTAGAGCGAATGAGTCGATAGTATTTCCGTCACTGTCTTCTACCTTGAAGGTAGCACTCACTGTCTGCTGGTAGGTAACAGAAATGGTGAAATCACCAGAAATAGTAGGAGGAGTATTAGCTGAAGGAAATAGAAACCAATGCGACAGAAATATAATATTTGAAGTTGTAAGATTTACACACGTTTAAACCAGTTTGTTGTGCATTATGATAAAACAAAAGTAAACAAGTGGTTTTTTTGAGTTCATTACGAGATATACAAAGATAGTTACAACTAAAAGGTCAATTTTACGAGATTGATTGCAACATGTTAATATTACCACATGAATAAAATTATAAGACAAACACACAATATGTTTCCTTTATGAATGTCATTATAGTGTGTTACAATATTCATTATTTCACTGAGTAGATGTAACTTGACCCACCCTCCCAGTTGCCAAATTTTGAAGTCCTCCTTAACTTTACTCGTCTAAAATAACTTCAACAGTAATGCTTCACATTTAAAAGTTAATGTTCCACCCAACTCACCAATTAGTTTGACTGTTTCGTCATTTTTCATGGCTGTGTCCAGCGTGGATAGCCCTACATCCATGTCCCCTGTGACTGAGAAATCATACACACACTTGGGGTCATTGTTACACATCTGAAGCACTGTATCTGAAGTATTGGCAAGGATGTCTTCAGTGAATGTCGGAATGTGGCTTAAATAACCGTCATTGTTGGAAGAATAGGAAGAGTTATCAATAGAGTAGTTGAAGAAACTGTCTGATTTATTCAAATGCCCTATATATAGAAAAAGTAAGCTGAAATATCTAAATATACATAAGGCGATTTTTGGGAATATTTTATTTACTATGACCAATTATATACAATATTATTTTATATTACAATGGCAATAGAATAAATTTTACATCATATATCATATTCTATTACTAAATAGACACTTACACAAAAGACCAAAATTGTAGTACACCTCCTTGTCCAAACTTGTATCAATATTGAGGATATCGCCTTGAGGACTTCTGAAATCATCATTGGGATCATCATTGAATACTCCAAACAAACCTGACGTTTGATTCATAAAGCTAGTAGGTACTTCGAGACTTATAGTAAGGAAGTCTCCCTGCTTTCCTACTGTGACAGACACCTCTTCGTCCGTACTAATGATGACGCTAGAGTCGTCATCACGTCTGATGTACATCATAGCCGAAGTGGCGGTAATCGAAGAACCCATTGTCCCAAGTCCTAACCCTCCACTGACATCTAATGAAGTTATACCAGAGTCACCAATAATGGCAGGAGATGTTCCAATTTCAACTTCCAACATGTCTCCGTCCACATACACCTCACTGTTCCCTCCAATACTACCTCCATGGACTTCAACGGGAGGTAAACTGCCATATTTTACAACAATGGCCGACAGGACTGTACCATTAACAAGTGTCTCAAACTTTCTGAGCCGACCTTGGACATGAAAGTTCAGCGGAGAAGGAGTTCTCACAAAAATGTATTCACCAATGCCATTGAAGGTAAAGTTTGCATTGTCAATAGTAGTGAAGTGAGGATCTCCAAAAGTGAACTCTAAAGACCAAACATCAAGCACCAAAACATGAATTAAATGTTAGTGTTAATGTAGTGATATATCACTTATTCACACATTGTATTACAATTCTCCAAGCATGAATTACTTACATGTCGTAGTTACAGTTAAATTGCAAGTGGATAACGTAGATTTATAAAAGAGCATCTTCCAGATATAGTAATGCCTATGACTAGCTTTTTTTCCCCTTTTTGAAATAATAATCAGAGTGTCTTTTACTAGCTAGTGAAGCTACTCTAATGCCTCCACCTAAGTCATTTACACTACAACTACGCAACACTTGAGATTAATGGCAATGAAACTTACGGAATCGTGGGGGAATGTAAGATGAGCAATCGTCATAAAGTCTATGCTGGAAATACAAGTTGCATCTATTAGAATTCACACAGCAGTCCTGATATGGTAGATAGTCTTGAATCCTGTGTTCAAAGAAGAAGAACAGTGGGTTGTAGCGTTGATACGCCCCTCCATTGTTAGGCCCCACTATCAGACCTCCAGTGGACCAGTCATAACAGCATTCAATGGTACTGGAAGATCTGGAGAACAGCACAGTGGCACAGTTTGGTCTGGAGGAAAGGCCCCAGTAAAAACCAAACCAATATCGACGATCTCGAAAAGCCTGCCTTAAGGTACACGGACATCTTGGAAGTGCAGATTGTACAATGTTTCCAGCAGTTTGCCTCCTGCTCCAAGCAAGGCAGCGTAATTCTGCTGAATCAGCCACTGGTGCTGAGAAATCAAACAGCCACTCCCCCATTCTCCCAGTGTTCCCCACTACATTGTGAATCATTGAGTACTCGCTTCGTGAGCCAAGATCCACATTTCTGTAGTTGATAAAGTTCTTTGTGTCGTAACCAATGACAACCCTCTGCCACCATGGCAGTCTGAGGGTGAAGTCTTCATAGAGGTAAAAGGCATACATTTGAAGATGATCCGTTGCAAGAACAAGTTGAAATGTGGCAGTCTAAAAGAATAACAACAAACAAACAAAGGAAAACTAGAATTAAATGATTGAGCTATTACATGTATTATTATTATTATTATTATTACTACAATATCTGACTGAAACTCTGTCATTTATGAGGCCATAATTAGAAAGCCCATAGGAAGTTTTTTTGTTTTGTTTTTATCATATTGAGAGACAGTACATTCTAATACAATTGTCAGAAATTTTTTTTGTTGTTGTTCTTATTAGTATGGAAAGCTACAATTAATGATGCATCATCATCTACCATTATAGCCAACTTCAAGTGATTATAGTTAATATCAAATTCTTACCTGATTTCCACTATAATTATAATGATATGGTACAGCATCATTCCAAGTAATTACTGCTATCCAGTCTGGCTCAAACTCCACCCTCTTGCGCAAGGCTGCAGAGTCACTAGATGCCAGCCTTTGCCTCAGGTGCTCAAAAATAGCATTTGTTAATCTTGTAGAACCGTTGTTACCATTCTCAGAAGTATATACTTGGTAGAAAATATGGCTCGAGGGACGGTATCGTACCACCCTGTAGTCAAAATCAGCCCAGTACGGTGCAATCACTGGAGTATTGGAATAGCCAAATGGGAATGGGACTGGCCACCAGGAGATATATGGCCAGCCAAAGGAAACAAGGCCATTGCTGCTGATCTGTTATATATAATAGCAAATAATTTAAGACGGCATTTTAGAAGCCAAATTTTATTATAAAAAAAAATGGTAAAATCTAGTCAATTATGGGTAATAACAATTTTCATATTTATACTTTCCAAGCCTTCACATTAAGCACAATTTAAACAGAATGTTCATATTGAAGTTTTAATATGTCTGTCTCTTGCATTGTGTGCCTTTCAGGTTTATGATCTAGTTAATAACATTTGAAATAATCTTGCCAAGGTAATGCAGCAACAGCCTTAAAAATACTTCTTTAACAGCTTACCCAAAGTCTGGTGTAGAACTGATTGAAAAATGGAATGGGATTATCTTGAAGTACATAAATAGGTCTAGCTCCATCAAGCACATTAGTGAAGGAATTGTCTCCAGTTGAAGAGCCATAAGGAAATAGTCGACTAGTACTTTCAAGAACCATCACAGTAACATTGTACTGTAAAACCTCATTACAATCCTCATCTTCGCAAACCATCACGGCAATGATGTTGGTTCCCATATCAAAATATTCTATCATCACCTCCTCGGAACTCTCCAGAATTTCGCTGTCAATCATGATTGTAATGGTGGCATTGTTTGATAGCGTGCACCGTGAACTCAGTGATACATACAGCTCTCTGATAGTATTGAATACTTCAAAGTTTGAGGCACTGAATTCACATCCGATCTGCTCATTATCAGGAGTAGGAGTTTCTGGCTCAAGTGCAGGTTCTGCTGAGCCAGATTCAAGTTCAGCACCAGATTCAGATTTGACTTCAGTATCTGAACCAGATCCTGATTCTATTGTTGACCCAGATCCTGACCCATCAACTCCTGATTCACCTCCTGGTTGAACTACCAGTGGGGACTCCTCACCTGAACCTAAACTGATCTCAGAACCAGAGCCGGCTTGTTCATCGACAGTCACTCCATCAGCAGACCCTCCTTCTCCCTCTGGAGAAATGACTCCACCTATATATTGTATTATGTAAATTAAACTGCAGAGGTCAAGACATGTTTTCCCTTTACTTTCTATAAGCACACAATCTCATAATTATCAAGGCTCACACACACACACACACACACACACACACACACACACACACACACACACACACACACACACACACACACACACACACCAATACACACACACACACATCAACACACACACACCAACACACACACACACACACACACACCAATACACACACACACACACATCAACACACATACACCAACACACACACACACATACACACACACCAACACACACACACACACACATACACACACACACACCAACACACACACACACACACACACTTCAGGCTGAGGATGAAAAAATTTATACTCCTTTGACAAATCTAGGTGACTAGGGCAACATTCTATTGCACTTTAAAAAGCTTGAAGTCTGACCTTGACTTAGTGCTCGAGGGAGTAGAGCAATCATCACCACTGCTGCCACAATATTGCACTTCATTTTCTTCCCCTATAGGTTTCTATACACACCAATCATAATTATAGGGTTAGCAATAACAGACAAGGAAGTCTTGCAATTGAGTACTATCGACGAGACAGATTGTATCATAGCTAATGATCACACTTGCTATTTGCTGGTCCTAAGCAAATTAGCTAATTGGATTAACTGAGTAGCTACCCTGGAGCGGAATAATAGATGTATTTATTCCTATTGTACTACGTACCTACCATATTTCGCCAGTATACTTACCAATTACAGCCGTCAAACTCAAGAAAAAACATTGTGATCTGTCGCTATTAGCTCAAGCTAGTTACATACTGTAAAAAAAAAAGGGCGTGTCTGCTCATCAAACGCAATGGTGGCATGAATATCATTTCGGCTCGCTATAAAGCTGCAGCGTGGAGTTGCTGTGTATGTTATTTAAGACGTAGGTGCCCGGGTCCCATTTTTTCTAGGACCGTTCCCGTTTTGGAGCATTGTCCCCCGTCCCCGAAGAATGTTTGTCCTCATTTAGCTACGGTGGTTGGGGACTACCAATTTTGTCCGCACTAATATAAAAACTGGACCGCTGCTAACTGGCTAATTCATATTATGGGTAACTGTGACGCTGTCTACCTCTGAAATAACTCCTCGGAGTGCCCCCTTTGAACTGGAGGTTAGTCCATTCTGAACTTGAGTAACAGGCATTTTTTTTACTGGAATGCAATAGTCAAAATTCCTGGGGGCGTGGTCAACGTTTTGGGGCGAGCTTATTGTCACTGATAGAAAAATTGACTATGATATGAACCTTCAATATCATAACTGCTACTAGTCCCATGGATTTATTGATTTTGTCCCTGATATCCTGAGCATACTTTTTATCCCTGAAGTGGGCCAGTCATAACCATCATGTTGTGCACACAGCAGCACTTAAATTAAGATATGTGCGTTGCTGTTCACATACTGGACCACATGTTGCTATGACTGCATTTAAAAAAAAAATCCAACTGCTATTGAGCTGCTAGGAAACGGCTACATTGCTTAGAAATCATATTCATATTGTTTATCAGACTCGTAACCAAAATAAGATATTTGAACTTTGGCATTTTAAAGCTTGTCTTAATTATGGGCATAACCGTTTGTGTCCCTGAAATAATACTGAAGAATTTGAAGCGTATGTATGGTACATTCAAGCCGTTCAATCGGATTGCTCAACTCGGGGTGTCACATACACCTCCTAGGAGGTGAATAAGTGAACCATCCAATCAAAAATTAGTTTTCTATAGCCTAGAGCCATGGCACAAATCAGTTTCATCCCTCCATTTGGTCAGTACAAGATTTACACTATCCTCGGGCCTTCAGTTATAAATCCCATACTAACCATAATTATACCAACACAGCACCTTTAGACAAGATGTACGAAATATTTCATCATTTCATGAGCTTTGGTACTGCACGTATCAGGAAATTCCCAGGTATTGTTTATTGTGCCCCACCCAACAAAAATTGTGGTAAAACGTGTTCAAGCCGAGTGAATGACTAGGGCAATCAATGGTAAAGTAAACTCAGAAAATAGCTAGCTCAACAAATTATTGATATAAAAAAAACAACAACAACAAAACAACAAATTATAGAGTTAAATTATGACTATGTTTATTGTGCTCTTTCCATTAATACTTGGTAAGACTTCATAAGCCAGTTAAGATATGTTTTTCCTCCTGTCCATTCCAGTCTCCCTTTACCAACATAGCTTCCAGCTCTCCTGGTTCTTCTTTATTAACCAAACACCTCTCCACAGTTTTTATAAAAATGTTTCTGTCATCATTTCCATAATATAAAAAAATAACAGGGAAAGGTGTAAGGAAGCTAACAGTGCCATTCACAAACAGCCGGCTCATTTACCTGTTTCTATCACTATATGGATGACAATCAAGAGATTTAATAAGCACTTGAGCAGCTCACTAGAGTATTGTAGTGGTATATTCAATTGTGTCATCTTTTAGAAGGTTATCCATGAAATTGATATAATTTAAGGCATAGAAAAAATCATCCACTATTATTGAGCACCTGGAAATTTACACCTGCCACTGCCATACTGTGTAAACATTCCTTGTTTAATTGTGCTACAACCCTCTTGACCTCTAACAAGATTCCAAAGTATTAAACTGAGGTCTTCTACTGCAATAATTTTCTCATTAATTTCCTCACAACCTGAATGAGATTCAGCCATATTCTATACGAAAATTTCTCGCATATCTTCTCTTAATTTTTCCCTAGCTTTCTTTTCCATTCCTTCTTCCACTCAGTGATATCATAGCAGAAGTAGAAAAACTGTGTTACCTCAGCGGGCTATTTTGGTCGTATACTGTACAGTCTTGTCATATAACTGCTAGGTAGTAGAGAGAGATAGGAACCCTTTGTAAAGAGCGATAGGAACCCTTTGTAAAGAGCGATAGCCAAACATGCGCAATAACATGCGCAATAACATGCGCAGTAACGCACGTGACATAGAGCAATGCCACACCCCTCAATGACTTGTTCATTTACGTCTGCCTTACGTAGCATAGCTCTTGGGTAGACCGTTGCGTTCCGTCTTCTCAGTGCATTCATTCTAAGATGCTGCTAGTCGGTCTGTTGGTCGTTGGCGGGGATGTGGAACTTCCTTTAAAGTCTTGTAGTGTCAGGGCTAAAGTTCAAGGATACGTTGTTGGTTTGAATTCCACTTTGAAATACGTCAACAATGGAGACAACCCCGTGGAAGTTCTCTTCAGATTTCCTGTGGACGAATCATTCGCAGTAGTCGGGATGGAAGCCGTCATTGGAGGTAAAACAATAACTTCCCAAATCAAAAAGAAAGAAGAAGCAAAGAAGGATTATGTTAATGCCATGGCAAGAGGCGCCACAGCTGCCTTGGGAGAGGAAAAATCAGGAGACATCTTCAGCATTTCCCTTGGAAATCTTCCAGTTCATGCTGAAGCTGAGATTCATCTGAAGCTTGTGGGTGAGCTCCCCATCGACGCCGAGGGAGGCGTAAGATTCACTCTACCAGCAGTTCTCAAGCCGAGATACACTCCTATAGGCTCAGTGGACCCACTCACTCCAATGGGGGGCGGAGCTCAGCAGGGACAAGCTCCAGCCGTATATGACTTCCAGATGGCTGTCAAATCAGATGACGTAGCTGATGTGACTTCTCCCACACACACTCTATCAGTCAACAGAGATGATGGAATCGTTAATGTCACTCTGAGCGGGGCTGATGCACAGCCTTTAAAGAAGGATCTTGTCATTTTGATCCACCACGCTGAACCTCATTCTCCTAAGGTTGTGTATGAGTTGGGAGATGCCTCCAAGAGCCAGAGTTCATACATGGGAGCCCCAGCGGTCATGCTAAGCTTCTTCCCCGAGTTTGAAGTAAAACGTGCAGCTGGGGAATTCATTTTCCTCGTGGATCGCAGTGGAAGCATGAGAGGATCTTATATCAGAAGTGCCAGTGAAACTTTGATTTTGTTCCTCAAGAGCCTTCCACCAGGCTGCAGCTTCAACATCATCGGCTTTGGTTCACACTTTTCTTGCCTTTTTGACGAAAGTGTCCCTTATAACCAAGAGAACATGAAGGTAGCTGTGAGACATGCAGATTCTCTTCAGGCTGACTTGGGAGGCACGGAGCTACTGGCACCACTGACACATGTGTTTAAGCAGCGCCCTATTCCAGGGCTTCCCAGACAGATATTTGTGTTGACTGACGGATCTGTTAGCAACACTCAGTCTTGCATTGATGCAGCCATCAAGAATGCCAACAACAGCAGGTCATTAAGAGCAATGCTAATTCTAGCAGAAACATATTTGTTTGTTTTTTCTTTTACGTGTGAAGAGGGAGGAGTTTGGGGAGCTCATGTATATTACTAGTAGTAGTAGTGGTAAAAGTAGTAAAGGTGATGAGAATAGTAATATTAATTAATTAAATAATTATAATTATAATAAAAAAGTAATTATAAATTTGAGACTTTAATTTCTCTCTTAGAGTCTTCACATTTGGCATTGGTTCAGGAGCATCTACAGCACTTGTTAAAGGTCTGGCACAAGCAGGCCATGGCACTTCTGAATTCATCAAGGAAGGAGAACGAATGCAACCGAAGGTGAGTAATGGATTACATGTACTTTATGCTAGCGGTAAGAAAACCCATTTGTAAGATGATTTTAATACATATGATGGATTTATATAGAGAGCGTGTGTGTCATTGAAGATATACCACTATCAGCTTATGTATCTAATTGATTGTATTGTATTAAATATTATGAATTGTTGTTGTTTTATTTATAGTATTAATTGACAAAATTGGTTAGAAACCATGAGTAAGTCATTACAGTAAAAAATGTAAAAAATATTTGGACTCACAAACCCTGTTCTGTGGTATAGAAAATAATTTTTTTTAATTTCTACATAATAATGTTGACTTGGTCAACATTAAGTTATGTAAGTAAATCTAAGTGTTCTTTATAATATCATAGGTCATTTCCAGCCTCAAACAAGCACTGCAACCACATGTTGCTAACATTGAAGTAAATTTTGAATTGCCTTCCAGTATCGAAATAATTCAGGCACCAAAACAAATTCCATCTATATACAGTGGAGAGAAACTGGTTGTGTATGGCATATTAAAAAGCAAAACATCATCAAAAAATCCTTTACGTTCTGGAGTTACTGGCACAGCAACCTTGGCAGGCAAAGTACTAGGAAATAGTTTGAGCTTTTCTGTTCCCTTTGAAATCCCTCCGGTTGCTTCAATTGGCAGGAAGAGGAAAAGATCAAGTATCACACCATCTTTTGAAGTTCCCTTCGTTCACCAGCTAGCAGCTAAGACCATACTGCAATCTTGGTCCAGTGGTAGCAGCAGTTTCATAAAGAAGCATAAGGCTGACTGTATTGCATTAAGCTTAGAGTCCAGTGTAATATCTGAGCATACAGCTTTTGTAGCAGTGGATGAAGATACTTGTGTCCCACTTGAGGATGCCATAACTGTGTTTGATGTAAATGCTACCTTTACTGAAGTAGAGTTTCCAGCTAGGCCGTTTTGGTCGGGTCTTAATTTGCCAGTAGGTGGAGTAATGCGTAGAATTCCAAGTTCGGGGAAAAGAACTTCAGGAACACGTGTTAAGCAGACAGCAAGGAAATCCACTGGAGGAATGGCACCTCGAGCCAGTATTGCGAAGAAGAAATGCGGCAAGAAAAAAATGAGCAAACCTGTTCGAGCCAGTGCTGCTAAGAAATGCAGCAAGAAAAAATTTAGCAAAGCTCTTACTTTTCCACACAGTTGTGGTTCCAAACTTAATATTCCACCATCATCATCATTAGTACCAGCTTCCTCTTTGCCTGGGCCATCACATGAGGTTAAGAGTAGTTCAAGCAGTTATAAATCTCTAGATGGCCTTATTTCACTCCAACATGCCACTGGGTACTGGGATCTGCAAAGTCTTTGTGCCAAAGTTTTGAAAAAACGAGATATTGATAAGAAGTGTCCTTCAGGAGTGTTGCCTAATATTTGGGCCACAATTATTGCTCTACTAATGCTGGAAGGGCAATATGCAAAACACAAAGAAGAATGGGAACTTGTTGCATTCAAGGCAGAAAGCTGGTTGAAGGAGCAGTCATGGCCCAAAGGAGTAACAATACAATCTCTTCGGAAAACTGCTAAGGATCTAATTTAGCATTATGATTACATTTATGAGCATTTATAAACAGTATTAGCAAGTTTAGAACATCTAGTGATAATTCCACATAAGTAGTTGTTCATTTTTATATATTTTGTACATCATTATTTATTTAGTTTTAGTTTTTACCTCAGCCAAGTTGTCACTTAGTAATAACTTATTTTTATAATTTTTATAAATATTTTATACCCCATGTACCATCTATCTACTAGTTTGTGTCCTTTCCAATTCTTTTTGTTTTGTGCATATTGTTTTAGTAAATAAAATGTGCAGTCATCACAGTTATTCTTATTGTTGCAAACAATATACATTCCACATAAACATTGTAGTATATCCATTCTTGAAATTGAAGCACAATGCAACAGCATCGTAACTACAGATGTCTATGTAGCTACTTGTACACGATAAGCTCCAGTACAAATGCAAACTAGGAAATAGCAATATAGTTAGCTAATGCTGGCCATCATTTTTTTTGCACTCTTCTTGCTTTGTTGTAAATTCCATTAAAAACAGTGGAGAGTATTTGCATACAGTGATGTAGATCACTGTGTGCAAATACTCTCCACTGTTTTTCTGTCTTTAAAAAACCAGATCGTATGATAAGAACTTTAGTGTGACAGTCCAATAAGAAAATTGCATTAGCTAGAATGGTGACCACATTTTTTTTAAATGAAGAGATCTGAGTCGTTTACATTCACTTACTGCTGAAGCTGATAACTTATCTCATAGAGCTATTTAGACACAGCATACTATCATTGCTTCACCTTTTCCAGATTCCAACATTGATAAAGCTCAGGAGATTCACTTTAGGAAATCCTTAACATAAGCCTTAGCTGGAACACCAAATACTTCACGAGCTGGGTAGTAGTGCTAGAGAGTGTGGCAACTCCACATGAAGGCAAATAGTGAATTGATGATATGAATATACTGACATTTCAAGCTGTTTGCCAGTTCCATGCATTCTTGAAGGGAATTGGTGTATTTCTTTTCCTTCCTCTATTAAATATAATATCCATAATACAGTGTATTTGTATGAGTAATAGTACGGGTAACCGTGCTATTCGGGATTAATAGCACGAGTAACGCAATTGAAATAGCACGAGGCAAAGCCGAGTGTTATTTCAATTGCTCTACGAGTGCTATTGACCCCTAATAGCACAGGTTACCCGTGCTATCACTCGCTAATAGTAGGCCAGCTTTTAAAAAGTCATTTGCAATTGTAGCCATATTATATCGTTCACTCACTATCTCCTTATTTCAGGATTAGCTTCTGCTAGAACTTTCTTTTCAAGCGTACGACTCCTCCTAATCTGTTGTAAAACATTCCGTCTAATACGGGTAGAGGTTCTGTGGTAAAGAAGGACATTGTCCCCAACTAGCAACTACTCAAACTGTACGTTTCCAAGGTTAACGCTCTACGCGTGCGCACTTAACCGTACTATTTCACTTAGCTACCGAGGTATTTCACTTAGTTTCCACTTAGTTACCGAGGTATTTCAATTAGTTACGCGCTATTTCACTTTCCCCGTGCGATTTCAATTAAACAGCGATTTTTCCCATACATTTTTTAATGGGCAACTTACTATTATTAATATACTATAAAGTGTTTTTGTTGTGGCGGTACAGAGAGATTTATGATATCAGCTCATCTTTATCTGAAGGTTATTCCTCCATGAGGGCAACTTTTAGTTCCAATTCTGGGTATTAAGGAGGGAGCTATCTTGATTTCCTGAGATCACAAGCTTCATCACCAGATTATTTTAGTCAAGGAGGAAGTAGTGAGTTAAGATTTTCACCTTCCCCTACAAGAGGCGTGTCTAGAAGATCTAGGAGCAGATAAGATCAAGAGGTAGTCCTTCAAGAGTCTTGTTGAGATCAAGGAGCAGATCAAGATCACGAGGTAATTCTTCAAGAATCTTGTCAAGGTCAAGGAGCAGATCTTTGTCACCATCACATAGCAGATGTAAGAGAAGAAATAGTTCCAGGTCTCAAAGTTATACATTAAGCTTTCAAAGTTTTAGATCTATAGATCACCATCTAGCCCAAAGTCTAGATGTAGATCAAAGAATAGCCCAGAATCCATGAAGCAATTCAGAAGATCCAATTTTCATGACATAAACAGGAAAGAAAGTGAAGTAAGATAAAAAAGATCCCATTCTCGAAGATCTAGATCATACAGATCCAAGTCCCGAAGTGTATTTAGAAGATGTCAGTCTAGAAGATATAAATCAAAAAGTAGATCACACTCACATGGCAGGGATTCAATGTCTCAAAACAGATCTAAGAATAGTACTATGTATTCTCTGATTTCAATTCAGCAGGCCAGTGGTTACTGGGACATGAGTGAGCTTTGCCAAGAAGTTCTGAAAGTTGCTGAAGAAGATACCAAATGTCCTACCTATCTATCTATGAATGTATGGGCAACAATTCTGGCTTTGACCTTCCTGGAAGTTTACTTTTCTGGCAGAGAAGAAGAATGGGAACTGATAGCGGAAAAGGCTAATGGTTGGATTGTCAGTCAAAGTTGTTCAGAGAGTGTAATTGCAGAATCAAGGCTACTAGCTAAAGACTGGCTTAATCAATACTAGAATTCACAAAACTTTAGTTATAGAAAACATTTTAGTAGTTAGCCAGTTCTATATAAACCATTATGCTTAGAACGTATTCATAACTTTTCAATTTGATTGCATATAAGCACAGTAGAACACTTTTATATGATCAATATTTTTCTTTATTGACTGTTCATTTTTAACTGTTTGAACCACTTTCAACTATGATTTTGTTATAAGTTTTGAGCAACAATAATTATCACGAGTTTTGCTTAGGTAACAAAAATATTTGTTGACTAGTATGTAGAGTTGAAAATACACAAAATTTCACCACTGTCACCATACTGTACTATCCTAATCTCCACTGCACTCATCTTGAAGCTTCAGGAAATGTGCAGGAAGACTGCAAGATAGCTAGTATGTCCTATCCTGCACTCAGGAAATTTGACCCATGTATGCCGGTTTGCTGAACAAAAGTGACTTAACTGCACAAATCCTAGCCTGTGGTAGCTAGAATCATTTCCCCCCAGTAAATTTCAGTGGAGCTGCAGAGTTTACTGAGAAAATGAGAGGAGATGCACAGTGGTAGCTATAGTTCTTCCATATTGTGTTGCTTCCCATAAAGATAGCAGAAGTTATATACACGTGATGCTCTGCTATTTTACAGATACAATAATACATGTGCCTATCTCTAAATTGTTACAATAAGATTGGGTAAAACTAGCCATGTCAATTTTGGTACTTGTAGTGAAAGACCTTGCTGCTCAGACTGTCTCCTCCTCACTGAACTATTTAAAAACTCAATTATTATTCTATTATCATTATTGTATTTTAGTGCCTTTTTCTCTGCCCTTTCCATAATATTCACACTTATGATCATTTGATACTTAACCAATCCCACTGTACATGTATAGTTTTTTTTAATAAATAATTTTTCGCGTATTCTATAGTCACCTGTTAAATTAAGTGCACAATACAAATACAAAAGAATGCTGTAGTACAATACAGAAAAGAGTTCTTGTGACAAAGTGTTCATCAAACATGACAAAATGAGTATTCTAACGGTAATATAAATTTGGCAAGTGTAATTGTCAAGTGTTGTTTCCTCCACTGGGAGGCCAGTTTCTACCCGGCACCTTGCGCAGCTGTCGCAGTTGCTGTGGCGGTGAAGCGGGTGATGACTGTCTCTCTTGCGGGTTTGATGATCGAGGCCTAGGACGAGCAGTTGAGTGGCCCGGGTGGTGTGGCGCTGGTTGCTGACGAGTGGGACTTTGAGGTGGAGCAGGTTGGGTTGCCACAGTAGGTTGTTGCGATGGCGGTTTCCTTCTCTGCTGCTGTTGCTGCTTCTGCTGTTGTTGCCCTTGCTGCCAGAAGTCTTTAGCTACATCAAGAGAAGGTCGGTACGGCTTGTTTGGGTCTTGTCCAGTTCTGGTAGAAGCAAACATTTCTAACTCGTGCATTTGTTGACCTAAAATAGAAACAGAAAAAGAAAATTATCTCTACAGCACCAAAATACAATATTGCTGATATACATTCCCTGCCTAGAGAGAGAAGAAGGGAAAGGAAAAAAAAAAGAAAAAAAGAAGAAGAAAACAACAAAGAATGACATAGCTGAGGCACAGTCACACAGCTACTTTAATTCTTTCAGTTTAATAGAAACTTAATAATAGTCAAAGCCTCCTACCTGGCTTCATAGGAGCTGAGGTCCCATATCCTTGGAGATAATCACTTTGATCTAGGTCAGTAATTGACTGCTGTGCAGCTGCAGACTCGTCTGAAGAGTATCTACGACCACGCTTAGCATCTCCATCCACTGTAGCTCTCATGGTAGATGGGATTGTCTGCCGCTCATTGTGGCCACGCCTTGCAGTTGTTTGCTCATTGTCTCCATCATACTAATAATAATTACATTCATTGACATGCATAGTAATTTTATTAAAAGTATTTCTAGAAACTATTTATTTTATACATTGTGATGGTAATGTAGCAATGACATCTTTACGGAAAATGAACATAATATACTTAAGTACCAGCTATTATATTTTATGAATATTCTAACATTAAAAAAAAAAATCATAGTTATATGCACGTTACTGTTAATGCTGCTATATTTATTTGTTTATTTTACCACTCAATTTTCTATATAAGCTACTGATATGTACCTCTTCTTTGCCTGAGGCTAGATAGTTGGGATCAAACCACGGCATGGTCTGGTTTGTATCCACTAATTCATCATCATCATACATGGTCTCATATGCCAGATCACTGGCTGTTGTGGAGTGCATGGCAATATCCTCAGATGACCGTCTCAAATCTCTTCGATTGTGCCTGAGGCGATTGATGCTCCTTTCATATGGATCACTTGGACGCCTGAATAATAAGCAATAATTAACGTAATAATAAGTTGACTTGGGCATACAGAAATACATCAGTTCTATAAATCCTCTCTGCTTAGCTTGTCCGAGTTTTGTGAACTCACACACTTACTGAAGTCACTAGTTTATAAATTTGATACTTTATAGATAAATGAGTACAAAAAATTAATGGCTGGCATATTTATATAACTTAAAGTCTCACCTTTTCAACATTTGTACTTGTCATCTTAATAATTATTGATGAATTTAGTAACAAAAACGCAACAACTATCTTTGAGGTGGTTTATATTGTTAAGTTAGGTCTTACCTCAGCTGTCTCTTCTTCTTAGGATCATCCTTTCTCCTTCCTAGCAAGCAAACAACTAGAACAAGCACCACTAGCACTATTACAGCCACAACCACACCCACAACCACGCCTATAATTGGGTATATGGATATTGAGGAGTCTGGAACGTCTGTGATTATAGTGGGCGGGTCTGTTACTGTCTCTTCATAGGAAGATAATTGAAATGCAAAGAAGAAAAATCGCTGTGAGCTTGCCACTGCCTCGAATATGTCATTGTTGTATTCCAAGTAGTTAACCTCAGATATTTCATCATTCCTCTCCAGCTCTCCTCTATTAGCACGTGGTCCTAAGTCACTGTACCATCCGTAGAGTTCAACTATGACACTGAAATAAAAAGAACAAGGTGCAAGTACGTCAGCTATTGTGCACACAATGAGATTATAAATAGAATAATACTCTTTTATAAACCACTCACAAAACTAATTCCATAATTGTACGATAATTAAGATTGTAGCTACAGAGATTACATGATCACAGCATTTAAAATATCATGCTCACCTGGTGATTCTGTTAGATGTTATAGTTCTAGCAGAGTTGTTGTAGAAAGTGATTCCACGGATTGTTCCAAGCTCAGCTTTTGTGACAGATGCAACCACTTCTCTGAAGTAACACATGGAAGTCTGGTTGGCAGAGCAGGAGAGCAGTGTGTCCAGTCCAATGCCCATCAGCTCAAATGTGACCAAGTTAGAAGAAGTGAAGATGGACAAGTAGAAGGGAACCAATGCTGTGAGACCTCCTGGGTCTGTTGCTTCAATTATGAGCCTCAAAAGCTGTGTTCGGTCATTTGCAGACGATGGCATTTGAACTACTTGGATTCTGTATGGTTTATTCTCTGTGACTTGGAATCGGAAGTTATCATTCTGTCCTGGGGAGGCTGGTCCAATCATGAATAACAACTCTTCCTCACCATTCACATCATCTGGATCAGTCATGATGAGCACTGTGTGGCTCACTAAGCTGTTCACTGGAGCTTTGGCATACACCTCCCCAAAATAAGCTGGTGCTGCAAACCTGGGATGGTTGTCATTGATGTTGATGACATTGATGGTATAGGTGATGCGATCTTCCATAGGTACGGAGCCATGATCTCTTACTCTAACTGTTGCATTGTATGAGGGAACTACCTCGTAGTCTATCTTGCCACTAGTTCGGATAATGCCAGTGGAACTCTCAATTGTGAAAGGGAATGCTGGTGGTTCATCCACAAACGTGAAAGAGAGTCGGCTGTTCTCACCAATGTCCAGGTCACTGGCATTAGCTTTAGTGACATAGGTATCAGATGTAGCAACCTCCATGACGATAATGGCCGAGTTGGTTCGATTGAAGATGGGCCGATTGTCATTAGTATCAGTTACATGGACAGTGAGAATGGTACTTGCAGTTTCCATGCCTCTTGTATTCAGGGTCCTCCTCGCTGTGACTCTGATCTGCCACATATCATGGGCCTCTCTGTCAAGATCATTCACCACTGTAATGTTGACAGCACTGAGTCCATTACCATTTGTGGTGAACCTATTTGGCAGGCCCAAGGGCTGGATGGGTTCGGTATTATAAGCAATGTCTGATGAAAATGAGAGGCTCCGAATGGGAAGAGATGCTACAAATGTTCCAGGAGCTGAGTTCTCAGCCACTGAGACAGAAAACTCACTCTGAGTAAACTCAAGAACCTCAGGCACAACATGGACAGTGACGGTTGTTGTGTTGCTGAGGTTGAACCGACTCTGGTCATACACTAGTACTGCCACCTCAAACTCGGCTTCTGGCCGGAATACCTGAGCTGCACTACTAAATATTTGTCCACTCTGATCAATATGGAATGTCGGCACTACACCACGATTACCATTTTCTCTTATACCTGCAACTGCATACACCAAGGAATCATTGCTGGAAGGTATATCAGCATCTGTGGCATTAACTGTGGCCATGTGGTCTCCCCGAGATACTGTAGGGCTGGTGTTGGCTTGGTAGCTGCCCAAGCTGAACTGAGGGACGCTATCAGGAAGGTCTCTCACAAGGACAGTTATGTTGGTGTATGTGGATGTTCTGCGTGGGTTACCAACATCATTGATCCTCAGTGAGATATTGAAGAAAGGATTTACTTCATAGTCAATCTCGAAGTATCGAACTACCACCCTACCAGCTGTGGCACTCAGCCAAAATGGCACTGCACGAGGTGCAGTGTTGAGGTAGTATCTAACCGATCCATTAACTCCTAGATCTGGATCGATGGCCCTGAAATGGAAAGGAACAGATCTTTCAGGACTTCTTTCATCCACACTGTATGTGAACCCTGATGTGAGAGTTGGATAGTTGTCGTTGATGTCCAGTAGCTGATATACAACTGTATCACTGACACAATTTGGTGGAGTTCCCATGTCACAGACTTCAATTATCAAATTGTGAGGAGACCCTTGCCTTGGGTCCTCCCTATCTAGCCAAGCCGCAGCCGTTATGGCTCCTGTTTGATCAATTGTCACAATGTCGTCAAGTCCAGTGGTAAGAATTGTGAAGTTCAATGCACCATTGAGTCCAGAATCCCTGTCTTCTGCTCTGATAGTATGAATGACTTCAGGAGTTGGCCGTTCTTCATACTGTGTAATGACTTCAGGAAAGTCAATGAAAGTTGGTGAGTTGTCATTGGCATCTTCTATGATTACAGTCACGACAGTTGATTCAAAAAGAAAGAGCTGTGGTACTCTACTGACATCACTTAGAACCACACCCACTGTGAAGGTAAAATTCTTGTCCATTTCATAATCTATCGGCCGCAAGTTTTGAATCATTCCTGTGCTTCGTATTATGCCAAAGTCAGCACTGCCATCAATGATATTAAATGTCAATCTGTTCTCCAAGTACTCGGGAAAATTTCGGATAATTATTCTTCCAATATCAGTCCCAGCAGCTGTATTTTCTAGCATTCTAAACTGAAACCCTTGGGCTTGCTCAAACTCAATCCTATCTGGTGCTGGTTGTTGGATGATCATGACTGCAGCAGCACTCGCAAACAATGGAGGATTCCCACGATCAGTTGCTCTGAATGTGACATGGTAAGTACCAATGGACAAATTCATAAAGGGTACAAATACTTCTCCAGATGTTGGATTCACCATGAATGGGAATATGTTCAAATTATGAGTAATGTTGAACACAACAGAATGTATAGAATATTCTATTTCAGAGTTGATTCCAGAATCTGCATCACTTGCCGAAATATTGAGAATACTGTCAGATCCTAGAGTGTCAGTTGATAAACCTATCCTGCCATATGAATCGTCAACAATATTGAACACTGGAGCATTGTCGTTCACATCTTCAATGATAATTGTAGCCCTCGTGTTAGCACTCAGGCGTGGCAAATGGCTAGGCAGTAGTGCTGTGATGTTCAGTTCAAACACAGGTGTCCTTTCTCTGTCAATTGGCAGTATTGTTGTGGAGATCACTCCCAAGTTGTTGATGATAAAATAGAGAGTACCATTGCCAGATAGTGAATACACCAAGCCATTGAGTGCTGGAGTCACAGGGAGAATAAATACTTTACCAACTGCCACTGGCGACTGAAGAATATCAATTCCAGGGCTTTCTGGAGTGTGGAAGATGTACTCACTGGAATTGAAGTAAATTTCTTCTGGAATGCTGTACTCTACAACGACCTCAACTCTTGACACACCAGAACTTAGAGAGGGGCTTCCCAGATCTGTTGCCAAGACATCAAACATGTATGTCTCTGGCACAAGTAAAGATTCATCAATCACATAGATTTCACCAAATGTTTGTGGCAAGTTTGTCTGAACTACACGAATGCCAAAAAAAGTCGGAGCTCCCACGAGAGAGAAGTTTAATAAGGCATTAAGACCAGCATCATTATCTGTAGCTGATATATTCAAAATGGCAGAGCCTGTTGGTTCAGAGTCATCAATAACACCATCATACAAAATATTGTCCATGGCTGGTGCCTCATTTTCATCCAAGATATTGATAGTGAATGAAGACTGGATAGATCGTAGTGGAATATTGGAGAACTGTGTAAAGTTTGCTAGAATATCTATCACGTGAGTGGCCGCTTGCTCTCGATCAAACATTGTCAGAGCTGAAACTACTCCAGTGCTTCCTTCTATTGTGAATCTGCCATCCACCATGTCTCCTCCCACTATTGAGAAAATAAGGTTGTCGGGGAAATCACTAGGATTCACCATGTTACCTCCATTGGTTACCAAGACAACTACTCCCACGACTGATGGGATTTGTTGTACATTTTCTGAAATGTTGAATGCTGTGGTGAGAAAATTCAAAGTCTGAGGGTAAGCTCGAGTCACACAGATTAGCACCAGTGCTGATGAACTAAGCTGCAGGGATGTTCCCATGTCAACGGCATAAACACTCAGTCTATAGTCTCCCACTTCAATAGTGTTGTTGATAAGAGATATCTCACCAGTGACCTCATTTATCTGAAAGGGAGTGTTAGGGGCAAGCATGTATGTTATTGAGCCATTAGTGCCAAGGTCTGGGTCACTGGCCATCACCTGTACCACTGGAGACCCATTACCAAACCTGTCGTCAATTACTCTAGTGTAAACATCCAGTGAGAAGTCGGGATGATTGTCGTTTATGTCCAGAATGGAAATAAGAACAACTCCAGAAACAGAAACATCCGCACTAATGCGTCCTTCAATCACAAGCTCATAGCTGTTCACACTTTCTCTGTCCAAAGTAGTGCAAGTGAGAATAAGTTCTCCTGTGCTGGCTTCAACTCCGAAGCAATCGGTCACATTCGGAGTGGAGTAAGTGGCATTGGAAAAGGGCGTGGCTGAGCCATTAGCTCCCACCACACTAACCACACCTACCACTGTAGGGGGAGTGGCGTCTTCAGCCAATTCAAATGAGTATGTAGACTGGCTGAATTCTAATCTAGAAGGCGTGGCAGGTATGATTCCAATGAAAACTCTAGCACTCTCAGTGAGCTGTGGTGAGCCTCCATCACTGGCTTCAATAATGAGATAATAATCACCTGGAATGAGGGTGGAGTTAGACACAGATATGGCACCAGAAGTGGAGTTGACTGCAAATCCAATGACTGCATGGCCCATGGCTCCATTAGATGAGGCACTGATGGAATACGTCAATTTTCCATTTGTTCCCGAGTCATCATCAGAAGCGGCCACTGCTAGAATAACAGAACCTGTGGGCTGAGATGTGTTTATTACTCTAGTGTACAGACTCTGTGAGAATTCTGGTCTGTTGTCATTCACATCTATGAGTTCTATTTCTACTGTAGAATAGTCATACACCATCCCATCATCCAAGTTGTAAACCTCAACGTAAAAAAAGAAATTCATTCTACTCTCTACATCAAATTCAAACATCCCTTGGGTGCTGATGTTACCAGAGGATTGATCCACATGAAAGAGGTTGTCAGAGGCATCCAGAATGGGTAGGTTGCTGACATTGAAGTCAATGTTCAAAGGGTTGCTGATCCTGTACCCAATATGGGGGAATAAGTTGACTGAAAGATTGTTTTGGGCAAAGGCTGTGACAGTTCCAACAAAGCTTCCAGGACTGGTGTTTTCAGGTATAGCAAACCTGAACTGGCTTCGTGTGAAAACAGGAGCTACAGAGCGAGGTCTAGTGATGGAGATATAAACAGCTGCTGTGGATTCCTCTCTGCCCCCATCTCCTGCCACCACTTCAAATCTGTAATCAACAGCAGTGACCAAGTCTTCAGAAGCTGTTATTTCTCCAGATTGAGGATTAATGAGGAATGGAATGCCAGAAGAGTCCAGAGAGTACACTACCGGTGCCAGTTCATCTGGATCCCTGGCACTGACATTTAGTACTGAAGTACCCTGTTCAGTGAACTGGTCCAGGACAACAGCATAAAACTGGGGCATGAATCTTGGAGGATTGTCGTTAATATTCTCAATATTAATTGAAGCCACAGCACTTCCATTTATCCTATTCTCACCCATCTCATAATGAGCCCGTACTATGAGCTCATATCTTGTGGCCAAAGAATCATAGTCTAAGCTTCTGACAGTAAAGATTTCCCCAGTATCTGCGCTAATAATGAAAGTGTCTCTAGCAATTTCATTGACCAATTCATAACGAATGCCAAACTCAGACGTATCATTGATTAGTACTCCACTTGTGTCTAGCAGTTGGGTCCTAGTAGTTGTCACTAGAGATCCAATTGGAACATCTTCATCCACTATAGAGTCTGGCACCCTGAGTAGTACTTGAATGGGATAGGGTCGCAATGTGATTACAACTAAAGAAGAAGATGACAATGGAGGTACACCACCGTCTGTTGCGTACAATGTGAATTCGTAAGTCGTAAGGGACAGAGGTGAAGCTACAATGATCTCACCAGTGGAAGAATTTATACTAAAAGTTTGATTCTGAGAAATGGAGTAGGTAATTATTCCATTCAGTCCGATATCATTATCTGTAGCTGTCACTTGAATGATGCTGTCTCCAATTGTTGCACCGGTGGTTATGTTATTAACAAAGTATGCACTCAAGCCTAGTCTTGGAATATTGTCATTGACATCAGCTACAGACACAACTACTGTGGAAGATGCTACCATGGCAACACCTGAAGTATTGTACTCTGCCGTAATAGCCACCACGTACCTATCCACAGACTCTCTGTCCAAACTTCCAGCCAGTACTATCATGCCATCAGAGCTGGACACAAATCTAAAGAGGCTTGAATTGGTTTGGTAAGAGACACTTGCTATGGGAAAGTCTTCATCTAAAGCTCTAACTTGCAAAATATTCTCTCCATTGGTAACATTTTCAAATACTATAACAACGTACGGATCTTCCTCAAAGCCAAACACATTATCATCGACATTGTTTACATTGACCCGTATCATGGCAACATCAGACAGTCCATGTGTGTTGCTGCACCTGGCAGAAAAATCGAACCCTCGCATATTCCCCGACAGTTGCTCATAGTCAATGCGCCTGGATACCACAATGGAGAATGTGGAGCCGGAGCCTTGCACTAGGAAATAGTCAGCTCCACTTCCAGACAGTCGTACCTGAGGGGAACCACTTGGCCGACCTATCTCAGTGCACATTAAGTCTAAAACTCGAGTACCTAGTGGCAGCTCTTCATTTATGTCCACTGTTCTGGTCGTAGTTCTAAACTGAGGAACTGGGATAGGATCAATGGTCAAAGCATGCTGGGCTGTTCGGGCGGGGCTTCCTCTGTCACTGGCACGAACAGTGAGAAGAAACTCAGAGACAGTATTGGAAAACTGCATCAGAGGAGATGCAGTGGACTGCAGGCTCAATGCTCCCGTGGTGGAGTTGATTTGGAATACGTTTGTGCCATCTGAAACTCCATTTGGTAAGGGGTAAGGAGAAGTTAGTAGAGAATACGTCACAGTTCCAGCATTTGGACCCACATCAGAATCGCTAGCTGATAAGACTAGGAATGGTTGCTGGGAACTAGTCAAGTCCCAACGCACAGTGATGTTAGATGGAGTGGATGGAATGAAGATTGGACTCTGCTCATTCAGTTCTGTGTGTGAATATCAGACAGCATCAATAAAAAAAACTTCACAATATTTCTTGGTTAATCTAGCTAGTTAAAACATTTAGACACATTAAATACAGCAAGACACAAAAACAAATGATTTCTTGACATTTTGACATCAACTAAAGAGGAATTTGCCCAACTGAGAACTAGTACAAATAGGCATGTTGTGGAAGTTAGTTATAAGATTAAAAATTTTCTGTCTAAATAAAAGAGTATAGTATTTATATTATGTGGCAGAACATACGCTCCTGCAGGGCCGAACAAATAAGCTCAACTCTTTTCATAGGTACATAGCTATGTAATGACAATGAAACAAAGTAACGCATATTGCTCAAAGTATTCCCTTACCAATGTTGCAGCTGAGCCCTGCCCATCCTGGGTTGCATACACATCCAGAGGTGAGATCACACTGTCCATTAATTCCACAGTTGCAAGTAGTGTTGCAGCGAATACCTCCAGTGCCTGCTGGGCATGCTGCAATGGAAGAGAATAAATTGAAGCAATAATCTATGGCTTAAATACTGTCGGAAGAATAAAATTTGAATACTCCCTTCCATCTGACACCAAGTATTTGGATAGTGTTATTTACCAATTTTTGAGGTACCATGATATCATATTTGTACTATGCAAAAAAAAAACAAAAGCAAAAACAACAACAACAAGAGTACACTCCCTTGTACAGATCACAATATTATTGGCGAGCGAGCGTAGCGAGCGAGACACTTACAGGGGTAAAAATGAAAAAATCGGGGATGTTTGTTTATTTGTATATATGTATGGACGTACGTAAGGCATTTTTGTACTTTGACCCTCGCGTTTTTGTGTTAGTTCGGTTGTCGACCCCGTCCCAAATTGCACTAAACAGAATCCTCTGGTTTATCGATCAGTACCCGTATCACCCTAGTAATTGAATTGTTTACCGTTTTGAATTATTTTGCGGGTGCAGTTAAGGGACTTCCATTTCTATTCGAGTTAGTGGCGGTGGTAAGTCAATGCGCTCTTTGTCATGGTTATAAGCCGTGCGCAACAGTATTTACTTGAAAATACATTGTCCACTAGACTACCGCGAAGGTAAGTCTGTGTTGGTGCATGTCCAGTTGTGTCAAAGCATTGTGTGTTACAACCAAGAATATCACAAAGAAAACTTTTAAATAACGTGTATTGTTTTGTTGTTGTTTTTTTCCTTCAATTCAAGCAGTTGCAGAGAGTTGTTACTATGGCACTGAAATCCCTTTACCGTGTATGCGAAATTTAAAAACTGGACCTTATTTTCAGTAGCTTCAGTGTTAGAAGTCAAAATCATTCATATAAAAATAGTATAATCTTTAGGCTCGCTCGCCATTTGTGCTCAAGCACATCACTAGTATGCACACTTGGTGTATGTCAACAGCAATTGAGTATTGCAAACAGCAAAAGATAAATAAGCAAAAAAACAAAAAAAAAAAAAAAAAAGAACATGTAAAACATTGCACCAGTATTGCTCCAATCTACACTGTTAGACAGAAACCTGTAGCAGTATTGGAACAAGGACTTACCTTGACAGGTTATATCAGTACCCTGGAGATCAGCTTCAGAACCTGGACCACAATTTGTTCCAGTGCAAATCTCACCAACGGGACACAGACATTCCAGTAAGTTCACCCCAAGAGTCACACACCTTAATCCTGTCCCAACACATACATCGGCTGCTACATTGTCACAAGCTGCAAAGAATCACAACATGCAAAAGTAAGTGACATTTTCCCAAATGGTTGGTTTTGTCAAACTTACTCATTGGTCTGCAGGACGATCCCTCTAGCATGTATCCATCTTGACAGTGGCAGGTGTAGCTTCCCAAACTGTTGTTGCATATCTGAGAACAGTCCGAGGATCCTTCATCACACTCATTGACGTCTGCCAGTTAGAGAGAGAGAAGTACATCAAAGATAAATAGCAAATAATAACAACAATCATAGTATATCTGAATACTTTACACCATTCTAAACTAGTTAGTGTTAAGTTATACTATAAAACTTGCCTTCGCATGTTTGACTTGATAAATTTCTTCTGAACCCAGGAGAGCACATGCAGGTGTAATTCCCCTCCGTGTTAGTACACATTTCATTAGTCCCACACGGCCTTGAAGTAGCGCATTCATCAATATCTACGAGTAGACACAACCATTTAAATATGTGCATGGCGGGAGGATGTAGGTGAATCCATGCATACGTAATATAAAATATATCTGAAGTTCCCTTACCTAAACATTTGCCATCAACTAATTCATAGCCTGTAGAACATTGGTCGCAAGCATATCCTGATGGCATGATAGGGTCATTTCTGCACATAGTTGGGTCTGGACAAGTACTGTAGATGCCACACCCCCTTCTATCTATCTCACAAGACTCCCCTCCATAAAAGTCTGAGCAGTTGCATGGCCACTTGTAGTGGTTGTTAGAGTCCATCTTCAGTTGAGCTATGATGCTGTCATTTCTGAGGCAAGTCCCTTCATCCATACATGCACACAGGATCACGGAGATAGTGCGAATGGTCACACCCCCATTGACGTCACTAGCAAACAGCTGGAGGGCATGCTCTGGAAGATCAGTACCCGGTAAAGTCCAAGTGACTTCTAGTCCGGAGTTTGTGCTATGGTTTGTGAAGCCAACAGGAACTGGATCCTGTTTTAATAAATTAGAATAAATTATTGCCCCAAAAGCTAAGCTTCTAGCTAGTTGCAACAGTGAAATGCTGGCATCTTCACACATACATTAGAACAATACAATCTCTATGGCACATCAACAACATTGTAACAATAATAAAAATCCTCAACTGATACAGTGTCCAACGATTCTTCAATTAAGAAGCTAGAGGTACTTTTATCTTGATCAGTCATTAGTGTTCCAATGAATATCTAATGCTGACCTTGAGATAGAATCTGTTGATGGTGTCCCCATCAGGATCTGTTACAGAATACGAGTAGGTCACTAGCACTTCGTATTCAGCAAAAAAGGTGAAATCTCCTCTGATTTCAGGAGGAGAGTTGCCTGGAAAAATATATATTAAAGTCCAGAAAGAATGATTTATACTTGTAAACTTTTTGCAATTTAGCAGCTCCACAAAGAGCTTGTGAACATGGGTTGATGAAAAGAAGTAATTGAAATTGACAATGAAAAAGCAATGACAACATTCTGGTATTGTTTTTCAATAACATTTTTTTGAAGTCTTCAAAGGGAATGTTTTGTGTTATGTTTGCATGCTTGGTAGATTGCAGTAAACAAGTGTTGGATTTCTTTTAGGTAAAAATCATCACTTGAATGAGAACTATTGACCTATGAATAATAACTGTACCATCCGTTGCCATGAATACCACACAAGACGCTAGTCAAGAGTGTATTCAAGCGACTCAGCCACTGCACATGCACACATTCCAGTCAGCCACTGGCAATAGGTCACATGCACTAGTGAATATTCATTGGTACTTATGTGTGCATCTGTGTGTATAAATGTAAGTACGTATGTGTGTGTATGCACAGATCCTAAATTGAATACATGTATAAATTGCTCCAGAAGAATTTCAATTCAATATCATCTAGGATACTGATTCAGTCATTCTCGGCTGAAGTAATTATAATAATAGCACATTTTCTCATTCTAACAGCCCATATCATGTTATGGGGTTAATTTTAATTAACATAATATTGGCTGTTAGAATGAGAAAATTTGCTATTATTAACATTTCATACTTCTTGTAAGATAATCTATCTGCTGGAACCATTAAAAGAATTACATTCTCACCTAGTTCCATCACTGTTGCATCATTCCCCATTGAGATATTGAACGTGGATACACCCACTCCTTCGTCACCAGTCACCAGGTAGTCAAAGATGCACTTCTGGTCATTCATGCAAGCATCCCTTACCACTGCAGAAGCTCCAGTGATAATGTTCTCAGTGAAGGTTGGTATATATGAGTTGAAACCATCATTAATGGCAGAGTATGATGTGCCATCAATGGAGTAGTTAAAGAAACTATCATCTTCTTCCAAGTGCCCTGTACAAGTATGAATACAATAAATTGTCAGTAGCTAGTTCGCTTAGATATAATATTTTAGTAAAGTTAAAAAAGTTCACCACCAAATGCTCACTCCTAGCTACTGTCTTGTTGCATATGTATTGTGAATTAATACTAATACATAAAGAGTGCAATTGATTTGATTGTTTTTGTCACTCACAAGACAATCCAAACTGGTAGACGGCACTATCATTACTAGCATCAATATTAAGCAGATCTCCACCAGGATTTTGGAAGTCATCCTCGGGATTGTTGTTAAAAACTCCCAGCAATCCTGCAGTCTGATTAATAAAGCTTGGTGGAACTTCGGTAGTGATTCGCAAGAAATTATTCTGGTTTCCCACTTGAACAGAGGCACCACTTCCCGTGCTGATAATAACATTGCCACTCTCATCCACTCTGACAAATAAAATATTTGATGTGCTGGCCAATCCCACACCGGATACCCCACCCGTGGCCACCGTTGCCAGCATCCCTGTATCTGATACCACCACAGGGGAATCCCCTGCCTTCATGTTTTGCTTCCTGCCTCCAATGAACACGTCCAGTTCAGTCTGAGAGCCATGGTGTACCTGCACGGCAGGCAGATTGCCTTGCTTCACAACAATGGTGGACACTACTGTGCCTTCAGAAGAGCTGTCAAATTTTGTCAATCTTCCCTGTACTTGGAGTCCCAGTGTGGGCGTGGTTCGGAGGAAGGTGTACTCACCAATACCATTAAAAGTGTAGTTGAGCTTATCAACAGTAGTAAAATGAGGATCACCGAATATAAACTCTGGAAGAAAATAAAGCACAATTACAGTAGCACAACTACAGCTAAGCTAGTCATTGATGACTGAAGCAAAGAAACATGAGCTGATCCAGGCTAATGCATCAAAACAACATTAGCTTATGGAATACCTTATTAAATGAAAACTTTTCTCTATGACTTGCTTTTATAAAAAGTAGCGTATCTGTCATTTTAAATAACATTTTAGCTACGCTTTTACTATGTTGAGAAATTATTTGTAATTGAGTAGCTAGCAAACTATGAACACAAAAGGAAGAATACAATCTAATTCTATTTTAATGTCAATTATTTATGCTAGGACTTACCAAGAGTTGGAGGCTCATATTGGGAACAATTATCATACTGGCGCAGCTGATAAAACAGAGCACACCTCCTCGAGCCAATACAACAATCTTGGTAAGGGGTAAGATCCTCTGCGAGATTCTCCCGATAAAAGAATAGTGGGTTGTGCTTCACGTAAGTCCCTCCCCCACTGGGACCCACAAGCAGAGCTCCCGAGTCATCATAGCAGCATTGAATGGAGTTGCTGCTTTCTCTTGCAAAGAGAACAATAGCGCAGTTTTCCCGGGAAAGTCCCCAGAAGTATGCGAACCAGAAGCGAAAGTCATTGCGAGCTTGATTCCTTGTGCACGGGCACCTAGGCAAAGCAGATTTGGCAATAGATTCACTCATCTGTTCCCTAGACCACTCCAGGCAGCGGCTTTCAGCACTGCTGTCAGAGGATGTGAAGTCAAATAGCCACTCCCCCATTCTGCCTGTGTTTCCAGTTACAGCATGCATTCTGGAATAGTTGTCCCATGAGTTAAAACTGAGTGTCCTGTGGTTGAGGGCATCTCTGCTGTCATAGCCAATGACGACCCTGTGCCAGTTTGGGATTTGGAGGGTGGAGTTATTGTACAAGTAGAAGGTGTAAGTATCAGTGTAGTCAGTAGCCAGTATCAGTTGGAATGTAGCCCTCTATAATACAATATATAACAAACAGCTGATAACTGTATATTTTAACTATGAGCTCTGAAAAATGAACTTAGTGCAATATATCCATTGATTAAATATTTCATTACTGGTGAAAGTTTAACCCTATTCCGGCTGAATTGTCAGAAAAGCGTACTGAACTTCTTAAACACGAAATAAAATTGGCTATGAAAAAAAAAAAAAGAATTGCTAACAGGTAAACAATTCACAATATCTGGTACTGGACCAGTAGCTAATTCAGACTCTGGCATAACTTTTTCATTCTCATCCTCACAATTAGTTTTGCCTTCTAAAGCTATAACACAAGGTTTGCTTTACACAGCACATCCAGCCTTAGAAATACCAATGACAATGGAGTTTGAAGTAAACTTATTGTATGGTAGTTATCGCAGTAAGGTTTTAAAAGTTAATAATATGTGACCGTCTATGGGAAAATCGGGCACAACGCGGCATGCGTAGACGTCGCAAAAAGATCGATTTAGTTCTTAAAATTGTATTAAATAAGCCTAACGAAGGGAACGGTTAGGTGATATATAGTGGGAATGGCTAAAGCTACGGCGATAAAACTTGGAGAGCTTAATATCTGCTTGCCGAGGAGTGTGTAAGTGCAAAAAAATAATTTTTCGTCGGGGCCGCGTTGTGCCCGATTTTCCTGTAGACGGTCACATATAGATTTGGTACATTAACAGTTGATGACATTAGTTTAATCAAAATTTTAGAGAAACAATGAGCTCATATAGACAGATTTACAACACAAGATAGTAAGACATTATAGGTAAGTAAAAAATGTTTGCACATTTACTTCACATTATTCGATCTGTGATGATAATTCATGTATGTATGCAGTCTTAGTTACTACTGGAAATAATAATCAAATAGCAGATAATCCAACAGTGAACACAAAAAATCTTGCACACACTTGTTAGCATACAATCCAAAAATCCAATTGAATTCCACCCCCCCTCCCCCCCACACACACACAAAAAAAAACAGCTTTTAAATGACAAATTCTTTCCATACAGCTATGAACACTGAAGCTCATTAGTGATTGCAGGAAATAAATATGAAGATTATTAGTTTCATAGCCATTGATTGGCTGTGATAAAAAGACATTATAGAAAAGCACTAATTTTTCAGATGAATTGAAGGCTGATGAGGTTTGGCAGCATCACTTTTACTTTCTATCAACAGTACTAAACTATGGTGGTTCACAGTTTTTAATAGCACTTGACTGTATCCATTACCACGCATGACTAACTACCTTACCTCAGCTGAATTGTTTCTCCTGTAAAATGGCACCACATTATTCCAAGTTATGACAGCCATCCATTGTGCCTGAAACTCTAAATCCCTTCCTAATGCTGCATCATCACTAGAAGATAGTCTCTCCTGCAAGCTGGAAAATATGGCATTATTCAGTGCTGCAGATTCACTGGAGGAGTCGCTTCTGTCGTAAATGTGGTAAAATGTATCTCCTTGATTAAAATCTGCCCAAAATGGAGCCACAATGGGAACATCTGAGTCACCATAAGGGAATGGAATGGGCCACCAGGAGGAGTACTGCTGCCCAAATGTCACATAGCCATCTGAACTGACCTGTCAGAATACATTGCAATGTAATTCTAGCAATTAAACTCATTGTGAAACTGATAAACTGTATTTCATCGATTGCATTTTTGTCTGAAAACGAACCACTCACATTATTGATATGTTCACACACACAAACTAAAATAGGCTATTTTTTAAGTATAGACATGATTCTAGAATTGAATATTATAGATTCATTATCCAATCACTCCAGTAGCTAGTGTTTAAGGTGTCAAATAGCATAATACACAGCATGCCTATTAATACATTGACCATACTCACATAAAGTCTGTCATAGTATTGATTGAAGAATGGGACAGGATTGTCTTGTCTGAGATGAACCGTCACAAAACTATCAGCAGATCCCCCAAACATATCATCTCCAGCAGTAGGACCATAAGGAAACAGTCTCCTGCTACTTGGGTTCACTGTCACTGTGACATTGTAAGTTACAGAAGATGTTTCACAAGTAATGCCACAGACAGAGACAGAAATCAAGTTCTGGCCAACAGAAAGGTGCTCAATGAGTAGAGAATTGCTTGTAGAGTCAAAAGAGGAGCCACTGAGTGAGATAGATACCATCAGTAATGAGTTAGGATTAGCATTGGAGCACTGGGACCTAAGCATGCGAATTAGTTCAGCCGTAGGAGTGAATACTTCGAAGTTCAAGGCAGAACTAAACTGGCATGAGACTTGATCTGGAATGAGGACATCTGATCCAGATCCTGAACTAGAACCAGACTCTGGTGAAGAAAGCATCCCAGAACCCAAATCTCCATTATCTAAAAATGATATATATAACTAATCAGCATATATATATTATATGCACAGATATATAGCTAGTAAAATATATACAGTGCCATAAATGGAAATATATAATCCAATTGTAGTAGAAAAGTTACACCTACATCTTCTACCAGTCACAAGCACTGTGTGTGGGATACTTTGAACATTCCATATAAATAAAATTAGGTCAGTTAAGCTGGAAAAACAACTGAGTCTAGTAAGTATCACATGAAAGAACGCAACACCTTTTGGAGCTGGTTCACACTGCTACTTACATAATGCTTGAAATAATGTATTACCTTGGCTGTGTACAGTTGGTAGTTTCACCAGTAGAGCTACAGCAGCAGCTAATAGAAAGTGCCGCGGGAATCTTGACAACATGCCTGCAGCAATAATTAACCAGTAAAATGAGCCCCACCCCTGCTAGACGAGCCCAAAGTAGTACCGATCTCGGGTCCCACAGTCAATATTTTTCCGAACAATATTCAGCTGCGTAAGTTCTCTCTATTACCTTCTATCCACTTTCAAAAAGATTCGCAGAAGCAATCATAATCTTTCCTAGTTGCTGTGTCACAAACACAAAACAGGGGCGTGTCCTATGAATATGCGACTTTTGCGTGCATCCATCTGGAAAAGGGTTACCACAATGACCGTTAAGCGGGCGTACTTTTGGTAAAGGGTCAACGAATACTCCACTTCAACCAATTAGCCTACGGTATTAAAGTTTGAGTTTTGCGGGGCTAGACCCTTTACCAAGCGGGTCTGTTGAAAGGGTCTGGCCCTCGAGTGTAGTCTGGCGTAACCGACCCTTTACCCTTCTATTATCTATTATTGGGGGCTACACCAGACTAGCCTCGCGAGACGAAATCAACAAATTTACAAAAAATATTAGAAAATGTATTCACTTATTTCATACGATAAAAACAGGATACTTAAGTAATTCAATGTCTGGATTAATGCTGTTGGTAGCAAAGTACAAGATGAGTGTCATCAAAGAGTCAAATTCATAGGGTGGAACAATCCCATAGCCACTATCTGGGTCCTTGAACACTTGAATATGCTGGAGTTTACCTTTGTTACTGAAAAAAAAAAAGACAAGGAAAATCAAATTATCTCCATTATTTATTGCAATAGCTAATTAATTATCATCAGCATGGTTGTATTTTAATTCTATTACTACTTCATTACTTGTAAACAACTATGCTACACACAGTGTCTGGTATCCCAGTGCATTGGTTTTAGTAAATGTGGAACTATTGGTAAAATACAAGAATAGTGCTACCTTTAATACACTAGCTATACTACACCCAATTGCACCTAACAAAACCACACAACATTGGCCATGTCAAGGCATAACTCCCCACATAATGCACAAATGCACTTAGAAGTAAGGTAGCAAATAACTAATCATATAGTGGCAGAATGAGTAATTAAACGACAGAACCACTATTAGAATTTGTAAGTGTATGCTGAACATCTTTAATCCTCAATGATTCTGACTAAGTTGCATGCATTTTAGAAGCAGTGTGTATTTTAGATATTGATGATGATAATGATGATGATAATATAATAATAACAATAAAAATAACAACAATAATTTGGACATTCATCAGCAGTGGGATCGATGTGATCAGCCCTCCTCCACATCATGGCTATGTAATGTGCTCTTTTAATGTGATTAAAAAGAGTGCATGGTGGCAGAGAGGACAGTTCATTTTCTTGATTCTTGCTAGAAGTTCCTTCCCTTTGCCACGTGACATCTTTATAAAGGCACTGTACCTAGCTTCTATGATATTGGAGGCTTTGTGTCCATATAGCCATCAGACGAAGGAGGTAACACAAACACACAAGGGTCAAAGTACAAAATGATATACGTACGTCCATATACTAACAAATATCCCTGATTCTCATTTTGACACCACTGTATAGTGTCTCGCTCACTTTCCTACCTTGCCAAGTAGCTAAACTGAGTTAGTAGTAAGCCTTGTCACTGTTACAGAGTGAATGGGTAAAGCATAGTCACATTCAGTGGGGAAACAACGACAATTTTGTGGCTAGAAAGTAAGTGATATCTGCAAGTCCATAATCATGGACAGAAGAAGTACTGAGAATAGGAGAGATTGAAGAAAGAGCTGAAGAGAGGAAATGAGGTGGCAGGATAAGAAGAGCTGATATGGCTCTGCAGAAAGGAAGAGACAGGTGAGTGCATTCATGAAGAAAGAAAAGTGAGATAAAAGTGAACTGATTTAACTAAATCAAGAGTGGTAGAGGAAGATAACATGGATAAATAATGTTTCACTTTACAATTTCTACCTCAGAGAACTATTAAAACTTAAAAATAATAACTTCTTGTTTATAAATTAGCCAGTGAAAAAGAGAAAATACATGATGATGATAATAACGATGGTGATGGTGATGATGATGACGATGATAATAATAATAATAATAATAATAATAATAATAATATAATAATAATAATAATAATAATAATAATAAAAATAATAATAAATAATGCTATGGAAAAAAAGGAATATATTGTAATGCGCTATTGATAAACGAAGTATAAGATTGTATAGAATGATTTTGTATATCTATTCATAATATCATATTTAGCTGAACTACTCAACTCGTCATAAGTATTATTATCATATTGAGTAAAACTTGGGCTTACATAATATCAATGGTATACGAGTGAGTGGGTGTGGTTATGACCGATTCGTCCACACCAGCCTTAGGACGAACGAGAAAAGTTCCACTTTTTTTCCCTTCAAGAATTGTCATAGAATCTTTTCTCCTGCATAGAAAGAGAAGAGTAACAAACAAGAGCCCAGCAACTCTTTGGTTTAATTACATTAGTTAACAGCACTTATATTTATTGATGATCTATTTCCCTGAAGTCTTCATAATATAGAATATATATTAAGTTGAATTCTCTTTATAGCTTGCAGTGGTAGTCAAGAAGTTTACTGTAGCTATCTATTTAGACAGGTTTTTTAATTGACAGTGTAAAATCTTGGAGTGAGTGAAAGGTACCTTGATGGAGTTTGCCCTAAACTGGGTAATCATAATATTATATGCAATTAAGCTAAGTGATAATAGACAGCCAGCCAAATGAAATTTCATCCAGAGTGATAGGACAAACTTCCCTTACTAACACCCTCACATGATATATCCAAAGATGGCCAGAGATGATAGCCACATAGGTATTGAAAATTCTCTGACAAAACAAAGTATCTAGAAAACAATTAGGAATAATTAATTTTTTCAATTTGTTCTTGGCGAGTTAAAAATAGCTCTTGACAAATAAATCACCGCAAATGGAAAAATATGACAATGAATAACATAAACATACTCACACGAAACCAAATCATCACCATCACTGGAGGGCATTGCCCATAATAAATTACTACTCACGCAATATGTTTATACATAGAATGAATGTGAAGTGATGAACATGCACACAATATACATATACATACCATAGATGTACATATGCATGCACACACACACACACACACACATTCTTCAAAATAACATGCCAGGTAATAAGTGCTATAGGACTCACGTAATGTCAGGGTTCCACCAAGTCTCTTTGGCGTAATGAGGTAAGTTGAGGGGTATATTGTCGAGTTGATCAATGCCAATGAGTTGGCTCTAAAATAATTAAATATTCATACATAAGAATAACAAATACTCTAGCTACTTTTGATGAACAATCAGAACAGCCACTATTAAATGATGAGGATTGCTTATATTATAGGGATTCAAATTGTACTGCTAATTCTCTTCTTCATGCTCCTCAACAAATTAATAACAAGCGAGAAAAAGAAAGTAGAATATGAAAAAAAACCTTAGAACTTTCTGCTGGAGAGGCTGTCTGCTCAATCTGGGGGGTAGGCTGAGGTGAATCCTGAGGAGGCAATTCTATGGGAGCTGCTACATCAGGCACTCCACTTGTAAGATAATCCAAACTATCAAATGAGATTTTCTTGTGTGTATGTAGCATTTCTGCCAATCTCTTGAGTTCAGACCTGGGATAAAAACAAAGAGTTAACATCACTAGTATCAATAAATTGTTTTTTTTTCAAAAACCAGTGCAACACTATTCAAATAGCTTTATCTGCTGACCAATGCTTTTAGTACTCTACTAAAAATGGGTGGGGGTCATTTAAATATGACTAATCTTAATGTAACAAAATGAATAAATCAACCAAATTCATCAGCCTCCAGGTACTGGCAAAAATTCAGCAATAGAAGAAGTAGCATAAAGAGGGAAAAATGTACTTAGCTAGGGCTTTAAAAATATCTTTGCCATGATAAAAAAAGTACATAATTAAAAAAAAAAGGAAAGGGAGTGCACTATGTGTATGAGTAATAGCATGAGTAACCGTGCTATTTAGGATTAATAGCATAAGCAATGAAATTGAAATAGCACGAGGCAAAGCTAAGTGTTATTTCAATTGCTCTACGAGTGCTATTGATCCCAATCATACAGGTTAACCATGCTATTACTCGCTAATAGTAGGCCAGCTTTTTCAATCTATAGCTGCACTTCTTGGAAACCTCCCCACGTTAAAACTTGAGAGTGTCATTATCAACTTAGCTTCCCCAATTAGCTCATTCACCTCATTCCCCAATTAACTCATTCACTCATTTGACAATACTGTATGAAGCAGTTGACTCACATTTTCCTGATTGCAGATACTACGTTGTCATTAAACAGAACTTCTTCAACTTCACCATATAAATCTTCCACTACCTCCTCCTCTTCATCCTCTCCATCTGCAAAAGCACTAATTATCTCATAGTTGGTCATGCCACGCAGATTTAACACCCTGCAATCACACACATACTTACACATACCACATATACCATACATTATAAGAAATAAGGTCATTAAATCAACTTAATGTATGTCCTATTAAACTTCATCATTGGGCTACGTTACTAATCTGATCCTTACGAAATCATAAAAATGTGTAAAAATATACATAGCTCTACTGCAGAGTATAGCCAGACTGAGTGTAAACTTTGCATCTGTAATATGATAAGTGAATAATAACTAGAACTGGTGACAGTGAACAAAGATAAATCTAGGTTGCATAGTGAATACGATGCATTCTACAGTCATGTACAGCATATATCACTCTGCCTGATGCACTACTAAACTTACCACTAACCCTTGGATCAGTGGTTGCAGGATTAAAATTTTGCACACCACAAAATTGTGACCATAACTACTTTAGGCATCACCAAATTGGACCCACCATTTGCATTCTATTCTGAGGACCAACCTAATGCTGGTACTTTTCTAGAAAAATTCATTGTATGGAAGTCCAAATGGTTAAAATTCCCCAAAACGATTGCTTTAAATTCTAGAATGAAACACTGAATGAACGTAATCCAGAATCTCTACTCAATGTTTTCACACAAATAAACTATTGGACACTCCTCTTTTAAGTTTATGCTATCTTAAGTGCTTGATAAGCAGTTTTTATATGCTTCACAGCTATTATTATAACATATTAGTTTTAATTTCAACAAAAGGCCGTGTTAGCCTTTTGTGGAGTGGGTGTGGTGCTATGATGTGGTTTTACTTTACCCATCTTATAAAAATCTTGTATATGCCTGGGAATGACATGTCACCCTAGTTACCCCTGAATCAGCCCTTGTGAATGAAATATGAATTTTAGGCCCACTTAAATGCACAAATGCACACACCTGTAGATGTTCCTTGTCTCTTCTCCCAGTTCTTGTATCTCGATGCTAAGGCTGTTGAGCTCAGAATAGATATTTTGTTTAGTTCTTTCCAAATATTGTAGCCTCTCTTGGAACTCCCTAAGGGTGTCTTTGTGGTTTTGATATTTCTGCTTCACTGCACGATAGTTGCTCTGCAAGCTATTGGAATGGTCAAGAATATACAATAATACAGAATATAAATTATATTCACATACGCAAAAAACAACAACAACAACAACAACAACACTAAAGCAAATTTTAGCTTGATTACTTTAATCTCCATATTATTACCAAAGATGGAAACAAAATTGAGTTCATGCCTTTCCTTAACCCCATCAATTTCTCCAGTCTATTTTCTTCCTGAGTGTAGCAAAATAGGTGGCAAATTATGATCACGGCCTCCAGTAAGAGAAAGAAGAGAGAAAGAAAGAGCAAGGAGAAGATAGAAATGAACGAGAGTTATGAACTTATTTGTGTCATTGTATATATGCATATTTTTGTGTTTAGTTTATGTGTCATTTAGTTAGCTAGGAAAAGGTCGTCACGTATTCTTTGTTAGTGATCTCATGTGTGCGTTTGAGTTGTTCTCCCGCCCGGTTGTAACCGGATGTTGTACCTTTTTGTGCAGAGCACTACATGGCCTTGAACTATAAGTGGACAAGCCACGCATGTGTCAGTCAGTCTTGCTAAGTTTCAAGTTAGTTTAAAACCTAACCTGTGATTCGAGTGCCTGTGCGGACGAGCCCCAATGACTCTCTGCATAAAGGGATTGGCAGCCTCAGTGACGATCAAGAGCCACAGCAAGATTTTGGTGGCAGCGTACCCCGGTTCCCGCTGACTGAGAGAGCTCGACAGCCATCCACGGCCAGCGCAAAGCACAATTGGTGGCAGCGACTCTCTGGGGGCCATGATAAATAAAAAAAACTCACACAAAGATACAATTTACTCCCATTTTGAGCACATCTTCACTGATATTGTTTGAAAAATACTTTACAAAAAACAAATCAAAGTATTGCTACAGCAAAAGCTTATAAGTCTGACTCTGTAAATGTTCCAAACATTGTTTGTCGATGATCAGACAAATCAACAAAATTGTTTGCTATGCTAATAAGAGATAAACTATCAGACCTTTCTATATGAATATATAACATCATTAAATTGTTCAAACGACTTTCACTCATAGTTGACCGCAAATAAGATTTAACTCTCCTAAGAGAGCTAAATGACCGTTCACTGACCGCATTAGTGGCTGGCATAACTAAAATGTGAGAATCAAGTGAACACACTTGAGAAATTAGCTCCCTTTGCGAAATTGAACTAAGTCTTAAAAATTTAATAATGGAATGTACATCACTACCTGCATCAGGAGGATAGTTTTGTGCTGGTATGTTGAGTTGCATATGAAGCATTTCAGCTTGAAAATCCTCTTGGTAAAATTTTACAATGAAATCTAGTTCCTCAGAAAAATCTTCCTTCTTAATAGATTTCAGAAGCAGAGATTCCAATTTACAGTATACTCTGTAACCTTCCTGGTCAAATCTTACAATTAATTATCAAATCCAAAGCTTCAAAATAATATTGTCGATAGCTAATAGCTTTGTACATCAGGAAAAGTGTAGTTTTCTGTGCCACTGGTATCAAGCTGATTTGGAATCTTTCTTCTCCGCGGTAATTCAGGATCATTTATGTCTTTTTCACTTATCATCTTTAACACCTTATCCCTGAATAATTCAAAGTTACTCTCAGATCGAATACTCTTTAATGTCACCAGTGTCATCTTGGCAATGCTTTGCCCTTCAGCAGCAGAAACCTTAGGTGACTGGAGTGTCTTGCTAAGGTTATCACTGTGACGTAGAATTAGCTCACTCAACAATAATCAAATGACTGCATACACGAAGCTACCCCACAAATTCTAGATCGCATTTCAGTATTCTTAACAACCTCAAGTGATTCCTCCCACAGTAGCATAAGAATGTCATAGTTCATAACAATGCTTTGTAAAGTGTCTGCACACACGGTCCATCTGGTAGGACACAAAACTCTGTATATATCAAAATTGAGGGGTCAGTGCTATGATGGAGCATCATCAATGTGTGGCTCGAAAAATGGTGTTGCAACTCCAATAGCAAAAGAAGAACCCAGAGCTTTGTATACGCATTGCTATGGACATTCACTAAATCTAGCATGTTCAGATACAATCAAGCAAAGTAAAATTATTAGAAATAGTCTTGATAGTGTTATTGAAATTACCAAGTTAGTAAAGAAATCTCCACGGTACGGGTCAACTTTACTAGATTTAAAGCAAAAACTTTCTGTGGAGTCACCAGGTATTCGTGTTTTGTGTCCTACCGACTCGAAAGGAACAGACACTATGGGGCGCTCCACCATTTTGGCAGACTTACTTTCAGCTGAGTTAATGCGAAGACATGTTGCATGATTTCACATTATTGTACGATGTCACTATGCAACCCAGGCCATGTAAACTTAGCATTTAACAGTTATGGCCATTGATATAGTGGGCCCACTGCCTAAGGCTCGGGGGGGGGGCGTGACGTACTTGTTTACGTACATTTGTTTGACTAGCAGGTGGCCTGAGGCATGTCCGATGTGGGATGTGGTCAATTTCAGGGCAGAATGCTTTGTTGACATATCTAGGACGGGAATACCCCTTGCGTGTACTGTCTGACAGGGGTAGTGTATTTTTGGGCAGGGTCATGGAGAAAGTTTGTGACTTGTTGGGGGTGGACAGAGTTTTGATATCCCCTTACCGGCCCCAGAGTAACGGGGTAGTAGAGCACCTGCATGGGACCTTAAACCCCATGCTGGCGAAGTGGAGTTGATTGGGCAGAGTTTTTGCCGTTGGCACTGTTCGATATCCTGCAAGTGCCAAATAAAGATGTTGAGTTCTCCCCTCACCAACTGGTTTATGGGAGGGATGTGTTAGGCCCCCTTGATATTTTGTATTCAGGGTGGGTAGACAGAGTGTATGAGTGTGTGGAGGACTGGGTCTTGAAACTACAAGATAAACTCTCGCTGCTTCACGACATGGCAGTGGTTGAGGAGAGTAAGAACACAGCTGAAAGATGCTTGTCCTTCAACAAGAACCGTAGCAACCGGTGTTTGGTGGGTCCAAAGTGTTGATTAGAATCCCGGGAATGCATGCTTCCCTGCAGGCTTCCTGGGAGGGCCAAAACATAGTTAAAGAGAAAGTGTCTCGAGTAACTTACAGGGTAAGGGGGAAGGGCACCCTTTGAGAGTTGTACACATCAATAATACAAAGGAGTATGCAGATCGTATTGTGAGTGTAAATGCGGTGTCTGTTGTTGCTGAGGAGCAGGGAGTGTGTTAGAGGATTTAGAGGGTAGTAAGGCTGTGTTAGAGACGGAGAAATGTGTTGGGTATGTCGAAATGGAATTGCTAGAGATGTTAAAGGATGTGGATAAGTATTTTTCAGAGGAGCCAGGTTTATGTAAGGTGGGTAAATGTGTTATTAAGTTGAGGGACGGGGAGGATGTTGTAAACCTACCCCTTAGGCAAATCCCGTGGGAATTCAGGAAGGTGTTGAGAAGGAGATTGATAAGATGTTGAAGAATGGCGTAATCGTGAAGAATGAGGCAGAGTGGGCAAGTCCCTTAGATCCTGTTAGGAAGAAGGACGAGTCGGTAAGGGAGCTAAATGCCAGGACGCCTTTTCTGGTGGCCTACCTTAACTGAAATACTTGAGAAGGTGGGTCCGAGTTGTTGCCTTTCTAAGCTGGATCTCACATCTGGCTTTCACCAGATTGAGGTTGACGAGGAGAGTATGCCACTCACCTCCATTGTTTGCCCCATGGGCAAGTTTATGTAGGCATATGCCATTTGGGCTGAAAAATGCGCCTGCTATTTTTCAAGCCATTGTGGAAGAGGTATTGAGACCGGTGAGTAGTTTCTCTAGAAACTACGTAGATGATGTTGTTGTGTTTAGTGGTAGTTGGGAGAGGCATTTGGAAGATGTGAGGAGAGTAATGAATTGTTTGGGGGAGGCAGGACTTATGATCAAGAAACGGAAGTGCAAGTTCGGACGAAAATATATGGAATATCTGGGACACCAGATTGGGTGTGGATGTGTTGCTGTACCTGAGTTGTGTGTGAGAGCTTTGAAGGACTTCAAGAGGCCACAACTAAACATCAGCTGCGGTCGTTTCTGGGCTCAATATCTTATTATAGGCAGTTTGTGGACAGGTTCGCGAGACTATCATCTCTACTTACCCCCCGGCTGTCTCTCTGGCCTCTCCTGCCAGAGTTGTCTGGACCGAGAGCATGTCCGAAGCCTTTCATCGGTTGCATGAGTCGTTTGTAGGAGTTGTGTTATTTGTGCCTGTTGTTAATGACAGTTTTTGTTTGTATACATACACTTCCGGTGACGAAGTGGGGGCGTGCCTTCATGTGATTTGTTATAAGTTGGAGCAACCTGTGGCCTTCTACAGCCGGCAGCTAAGAGGCGCCGAGAAGAACTATTCAGTAACTGAATTAGAGTCCTTGGCAATCGTCTCAGCAGTTCGACACTTTGAATACTACCTCTTTGGGAGATCTGTTACCATTTATAGCGATCATAGACCTTGTATGTCTCTATTGTGTAGTAAACACCTCAACCGGAGACTAATGAGGTTTGCCCTTAAGCTACAGGGCATGGACGTTACAATCAAGTACAAGCCGGGATCTACAATCGGCAATGCGGATGACCTTAGTCGCCAGTCATGGTCGGAGACAGAGAAGGAGCCCATCCCTTTGGGATGTTGTCAGCCTCAATCCAGGGGTATCAGCTTGTGGGGGGGAGGGGGGGCGTGGCCTTGAACTACTATAAGTAGACAAGCCACGCACGTGTCAGTCAGTCTTGCTAAGTTTCAAGTTAGTTAAAAACCTAACCTGTGATTTGAGCGTCTGTGCATCGGACGAGCCCCAATGACCCTCTGCATAAAGGGATTGGCGGCCTCAGTGACGATCAAGAGTCACAGCAAGATTCTGGTGGCAGCGTACCACCCCGGTTCCCGCTGACTGAGAGAGCTCGACAGCCATCCACGGCCAGCGCAAAGCACAATTGGTGGCAGCGACTCTCTGGGGGCCATGATAAATAAAAAAAACTCACACAAAGATACAATTTACTCCCATTTTGAGCACATCTTCACTGATATTGTTTGAAAAATACTTTACAAAAAACAAATCAAAGTATTGCTACAGCAAAAGCTTATAAGTCTGACTCTGTAAATGTTCCAAACATTGTTTGTCGATGATCAGACAAATCAACAAAATTGTTTGCTATGCTAATAAGAGATAAACTATCAGACCTTTCTATATGAATATATAACATCATTAAATTGTTCAAACGACTTTCACTCATAGTTGACCGCAAATAAGATTTAACTCTCCTAAGAGAGCTAAATGACCGTTCACTGACCGCATTAGTGGCTGGCATAACTAAAATGTGAGAATCAAGTGAACACACTTGAGAAATTAGCTCCCTTTGCGAAATTGAACTAAGTCTTAAAAATTTAATAATGGAATGTACATCACTACCTGCATCAGGAGGATAGTTTTGTGCTGGTATGTTGAGTTGCATATGAAGCATTTCAGCTTGAAAATCCTCTTGGTAAAATTTTACAATGAAATCTAGTTCCTCAGAAAAATCTTCCTTCTTAATAGATTTCAGAAGCAGAGATTCCAATTTACAGTATACTCTGTAACCTTCCTGGTCAAATCTTACAATTAATTATCAAATCCAAAGCTTCAAAATAATATTGTCGATAGCTAATAGCTTTGTACATCAGGAAAAGTGTAGTTTAACGCTTTTCATGCCTTTCCTTAACCCCATCAATTTCTCCAGTCTATTTTCTTCCTGAGTGTAGCAAAATAGGTGGCAAATTATGATCACGGCCTCCAGTAAGAGAAAGAAGAGAGAAAGAAAGAGCAAGGAGAAGATAGAAATGAACGAGAGTTATGAACTTATTTGTGTCATTGTATATATGCATATTTTTGTGTTTAGTTTATGTGTCATTTAGTTAGCTAGGAAAAGGTCGTCACGTATTCTTTGTTAGTGATCTCATGTGTGCGTTTGAGTTGTTCTCCCGCCCGGTTGTAACCGGATGTTGTACCTTTTTGTGCAGAGCACTACATGGCCTTGAACTATAAGTGGACAAGCCACGCACGTGTCAGTCAGTCTTGCTAAGTTTCAAGTTAGTTTAAAACCTAACCTGTGATTCGAGTGCCTGTGCGGACGAGCCCCAATGACCCTCTGCATAAAGGGATTGGCGGCCTCAGTGACGATCAAGAGTCACAGCAAGATTCTGGTGGCAGCGTACCACCCCGGTTCCCGCTGACTGAGAGAGCTCGACAGCCATCCACGGCCAGCGCAAATCCACATCTGCCTCCTTTACCTATATACAGTATGTGTGCACCAGTTCAGACTCATAAGATTGGTGCTGTAAAATACGATACAATGCCTTCATATGAATCCATTTCGGAGTTATCGTATATTTTGTCAGCCTTGGCAAACTTAGAATCTACCATTAAGTTCAATGCTATGTTCTTGACAGAAAACTATAATCACAGTGAGAGTGGACTTTATCAGAGCTATTGGTCCACATTATAGTAAAGCTGCAAACTGCAGTGATTAGTATAACAGTGATATATTCATGGTAGGTAGATTGTGAAAAGTGTGCCATTATAATGATTCCTCTAGCTGTTAGTATTATGGGTCTATCACAATCTATCTTAACTGAATTACTTGAGTATGTCAGCTTGTTTACATAGAATACTACTTTGTTATTTTATCAAGATGCTTTACGAACTTACGTATCAGCAGCTTAAGCAAATAATAATAATAATAAAATAAATAAATAAACACCACGGAATCTCGATTGTGTACCCCTGTAAGTTTCTCGCTCACTTCGCTTGCTCGCCAATAAATCACTATCTTCTGGTAATTTTTTTTTGTAGTGATACGCTTTTCAGACGATTACAAATTACACTTTCAATTAGCCACTGTGGGGCAACCCTCTAATGACAATAGAGGAAAGGAGGAGAGAGACAAGAAGAAGCGAAGAAACATTTGTTGTTGTGTATCATCTCGTGTATTTTGTATTTTGAAGTGTAAGAATTATTGTGTGTGTGTATATGTTGATTGTAACGGTCGGGTAAAGTATTGCCTGGATGTTGACCAACCTACGCTTGCGCAGTAGGATCAAGTCAGAACTTTTCTGTTGCGTTCGCATGTTAGCTTTTAGTCTGTATATTTATTTGCAAAGTGCTAAGTACTTGACCAGTGCTCAAGATGAATTAAAGTTCAACCTAAGATTGAGTCTGAAGGTCTCACAGCTGACTCTGGTGGTAATGATACCCAAGTTACTGGTGGTAGTAAATTGTCTCTGCAGGCAGTAAGTTGCTATCCCCCCCACCCCCCCCCCCCTCCCACAGCCACTGTAAAACAAATAATTTTTTTTAATAACGTTGTTAAACTCTACATATTATTTCAGAACCATGTTCAATTAATATCCTTTTAATCCAGTAATAATCATGTCATATCAACAGCAGAAATATTCTGTTGGGTTTAGCACAAATCTACTGTGCTAGTACACTCAGTATAATATTTATTCCTCCCACTCACCCTAGTTCCTCAGAGGGAAGGCATGATTCATGGTTTTCAACAAGCTTCTCCAGACTTTCTTCAAAAACGGAATTGACCTTCTCCATAGCTTTGATTTTAGTCTTTACGCTTTTGATATCCTATTGAACACAATTACTACGTAATACAAACAGATGTGTGCTCATAATCCTTTATGTACATGCCTGCTCATATATATCTGTGTGTGTGAAACTTATCTAACCTATATTCCACAATTTACACTTGCCTCATTTCCTTTTTCATATTTCTGATTCTCCTCAATATATTCTTGCTCTTTAAAGCTGATATCCCTTTCCCAATCTATCAGTCTTTCAATAATATCTTCATTGCTCCAATCCCAATACTCATCTTGTGTCTACACCACCAAAATATGACGAGTGCCAATTGTTGATCTCACTAAACCCCCATATTTCAAGTTAACGAGATTCAATGCACTGTATATACCCAATGAGTCGACATGACCTTTTGCTTTTAAGTGTATTGATAGTGACTGGACACATTTTACTGAAGGAGGCAAATCCAAAATTCACTTGTGCTTGCTCAAATCCAAAGATAAGCATTTTGCTCAGATCAGCTAGTAGTTACATTTACTAATGTAGATACATGTATTATAAAATCAGTGCACTTGTGGGTATTACTGTGCCATAACAGACAGAAAGTTTGGTGGTTTTAGAAGTGTATGAAATTTTAATGATTGTTGGATATAATGTTGAAATAAATGCTTGATGGTGATTTTGAATGAAATCTTCAAAGAATCTTATTTTGTTGCTATGTTGAGCCCGAGCATAATTTTGGTTTCATTGGTTGTTTTGGACAACATTATTTGTGTATAAATTAAGTATATGAACTGTAATAATTAACTTTATTGAATCATTTAACATTTTCAGGTGTTGGCTTCATCTTGTTGCTTGTCCCCATCAAAAACTATACTTGCAAACTTTTGAGTGTTAATATTATGATGATCTTATTTACATATCAGTCACGAATGTAGTTGTGTATCTAATTGTCACTAGAAAGTTATTACTTAATCTATGTTTTGGTGTATGTGAATTAAAGCATACAAATAATTATTATAATTAATCTATTATTGACTTATTCAGTAATAGATCTTCAAATATTACCAATCATTGACTTATTCAGTAATAAGCTTTTATTTATCTTCACCATAATAATTCATCAAGCCATTTTGAGATCCAATATTGTTAGAGCTGAGCTTTGTTAAGATCTGATAATGTGAGCTAGTGCTTAGCCCTTTTCTTGGCTGCATTTCAATCAAATGCTGTATCCTCAAGAAGTTAGTTATTAACCCTAAGCGCGCATGCGCAAGAGGGTTACAGTAGTCCTAGTGTCATTAACCCTCAGCGCGCATGCGCACAGAGGGTTACAGTAGTCCTAGTGTCATTCATTCATTCATTAACCCTCAGTGCGCATGCGCCTGAGGGTATATAGTAGTCAACCGATCATTAACCCTCAGTGCGCATGCGCCTGAGGGTATATAGTAGTCAACCCGTCATTCATTCATTCAGTCAACAGCGGATCTCGAAGAGTACGGCTACCCAAGCTTTGAAAGCGACATCAGACTATAGCACTTCACAGAGTAAGTCCCTTTAATGTGCCAGAATTGTTAGTTTTGACTTCGTTTTCAAGAAAAAGCGAGTAGAATTTCAGTCCTACAATCGTACGTTACGGTAATGGGAACCGCCCCTTAAAAAACTTGCTTGTCACGTGAGCCAGCTTGCAGGTTGCAAATCACTTTATCATACTAGCTAACTAGCGCTGAGGGTTTGCACTTCAGTGCTCTAGTTCATTCTGTCACTCTGTCTGTCAACACGGCACTTCTGGAAGGTAGGAACCAGCCAGGCTCTGAAAGCGGCATCAAACAGCAGTATTTCACGAAGTAAGTTCCTTTAATATGCCAGAATTTTGATTTTGGACTTCATTTTCCATAAAAAAAAAGTCTTTCCAGAGCCGTGCGATCGTAGGCTTACAGCGGGAACCGCCCCTTAAAAACGTGCTTGTCACGTGAGCCAGCTTGCAGGTTGCAAATCACTTTTAAATAGCTAACAATTACATGCATTGAGCGTGAGGTGTTGCGTAGCGTAGTCGTTGAGTGAGCAACTCCCTAACCTAACAGTTGCTGGTTCGAATCGTCGTCCACAACATTTTTTTTTTCATCCTGTTTTTTTTTTCTTATTCCTTTAGTCTTTTTGCCTTATTTTTCTTTATTTTCCTGTTTCTTCCTACTGTTTTTATTTCTTTTCTACCTTTTCCTTTCTTTTCGTCTTTCTTTCGTGTACTGTTTTCTTTCTTCTTCCTTTTTCTTTTCTTCCTACCTTTTTTCATTCATTCCTCTTTCTTTTCATACTAGCTAACTAGCGCTGAGGGTTTGCACTTCAGTGCTCTAGTTCATTCATTCGTTCGTTCGTTCTGTCACTCTGTCTGTCAACATGCCACTTCTGGAAGGTAGGAACCAGCCAGGCTCTGAAAGCGGCATCAAACAGCAGTATTTCACGAAGTAAGTTCCTTTAATATGCCAGAATTTTTATTTTGGACTTCATTTTCCAGAAAAAAGCGAGTCTTTCCAGAGCCGTGCGATCGTAGGCTTACAGCGGGAACCGCCCCTTAAAAAACGTGCTTGTCACGTGAGCCAGCTTGCAGGTTGCAAATCACTTTTAAATAGCTAACAATTACATGCATTGAGCGTGAGGTGTTGCGTTGCGTAGTCGTTGAGTGAGCAAGTACCTGACCTAATAGTCTCTAGTTCGAATCATCGTCGACGGTATTTTTTTTTTTTATCTTTTTTTTTCATCCTGTTTTTTTCTTTTTCCTTTT